>Ga0194129_10000809_pt1 | contig 56664 bp, 49 predicted proteins | sample TA2KigCa35mmetaG_FD_150862 | JGI IMG/M metagenome (GOLD analysis project Ga0194129, IMG submission 150862) | Freshwater microbial communities from Lake Tanganyika, Tanzania - TA2015038 Kigoma Deep Cast 35m | ecosystem: Environmental > Aquatic > Freshwater > Lake | place: Tanzania: Lake... | reverse complement strand
GGTGGTTGTGGATGACATTTTTAGGTATAATAATTATTTTAGGTTTATATTATATAATACAAAAATGACTTCTTCGGTTCAAAAAGTAGTTGGTCTAGTAAAGACTACAGAAGACTTGGAGCGGGATGAGTTTTCAGATGTTTATACATCCTTTCAGAGAACGTATAATGATATAAAAGCAGAAGAAGAACGACGACAACAATCAGGAGCAAGCAGGTTTAATCCCGAAGTTATACCAGAAACAATAGATATGTTAATCCATGATGGTATAATTACGTATGATAATTCGGTTAGTTTAGAAAGATTTCTTCAAACGTTCTATATCGTCAATGATGAAGATACGAAAAAGTTTAGTTTTGATAAAATGACGATTCAAAAGTGTTTTAATCGTCTTTCTACGACTAATTTTATTCGACCTACAATATATATACAACTTATAAATGTTGATTGTAATGATAACCTCAGTGCGTTTATAGATTTGTACAATAATTTTGTATTTGGTAAAACTGGTAATTCAGGAGGAAAACGACGAAAATCAATATCCCGCACTCGTGGACCATCAAAGCGTAAGCGTCGTTCCATTTCCGCCAAAAGCACTTCCATCAAATACCGTCGTCGAACCAAACATCGCCGCCACTAACCTCCCAATTTTGTCATTATTTTTTGATAAAAATGTCATAGGAACAAATACAAATCACATAAAAAAATATTCATTACGTAAAAAGAATAAGAAGACAATAAAAATATTCAATAAGTATAAGTAGCGTGGAAAACGCTAATATGTGTAGCGTTCCGTCGTTATTACACGTTTCGGATATTTTACCATTTTGGACTCAATTTGGACGAGAAGGAGCCACCACTACGAGAAATTTCCGAGGTATAACTAGTTGTAAAATAGCGGTAATTTTATACATTATCTTGTGTGAAATACGGTTGGATGTTGTTACACCCGAACTTATCGTTCAGTATAAAGCGATGTTGTCTGATATGATATTTAATAAAATAATACTTTATAGGTCATATGCGTATTTCATTTATCAAACGACATTATCATCTGATAATTTTAGTGTATTGGACAAAACAAATTTTCAAGATATCGTTGGAGGATGTAATATTTTACCAGTAGGACTTTACAGTATGTCTAAACGCGTAATAAAACATTATTTTTTGATTGTAAAATTTCCTGACAGAGATGATTTTAGTATCATTTCGGCTTATGGTAATGAAAGAATACAAGTTGAATTAACTGAAAACCCAATTACATTGGAAATATTAAACCAGTTTATAAATAGTGTAAATACCAACGATATTGAATATGTTAGAAATTTTATTTTACATTATTTTTTAAATGATACGCAAATTTATAAAGATGAATTAGTAAGTTATGTCAGACCATTACAGTTGTATTATTTTCATAATTTAGTAGGTCAAATTAATCTATTTTGTAGTAACTACAAGGCTGGTGGTGGATATAAAAAACGAAAATATATGTCATTGACAAATAAACGCCGTCGTAAATACAGGTATTCCACCCGCAGCCGCACCCGCCACGACTCACGTCGTAGAAGGTAGACTTTGACATTATTTTTGCGTGAATTTTGCTAAAAATAATGAAATGAATCAGTGCTTACGATAAGAGCGCTTCTTGCTACCCTTCTTGGCAGATTTACGGTGCTTCTTGCCACCCTTCTTGGCGGATTTACGGCCACCGCGCTTAGCGGACTTCTTGGCAGACTTCTTATTGTTGCGACGACGGGAACGACGGCGACCGCCGGCCATAGCGTTTGCGGCATCTAATAGTTTTTGTGCTTCTTCCTTTTTTACTGGGTCATCGCCTGCTTCTTCCATTGCTTTATTGGCTGCGTCTAATGCGGCCTGTTTCTCTTCAGAAATTTGAGATGATGTGGATGTAGATTTGGAATCGTCATCGGCTACGGTTTCGGGTTTAGATTCGGCTACGGTTTCGGGTTTAGATTCGGCTGCGTCTGAGTTAGAGTTTTCTGGCAGTGGGGCGCCTTTAGAACCGGACATACCTTTGGATGCTATTTTACCTAAAGTCTGAAACGCATTTTCAACTTCTATTGGGTTTAGTGAATCACTCATCCTTTCTTCGTCTTCGTCTCTTATACATATTCTCAATATTTTATTCCTCCAATATTGAGAATTCAACCAGATTTTTCAACGCTGCCGAGTGGAACGCGATTTTTTCCTAAAGTCACGCCTCCACCCACCCCCTCCGCGGAAAATCCACTAAATGCTCCGCCCAGTCCTTCCACACCGGGTGTTTCTTCATATGTTCCTTCACCGAAAAAGGCGTCCCACACGGCAGCCCCCAATGCGCCAAAAACGACATCCGGCGTATGAACGCACTATCCGCGACTTTCGTGTCATACGCGCCAACGGGCTTGAATGGAGCGGAGCCGGCGCCGCCATCGCCCCCGTCCACTCCAGCTCCGCTTCCGTAGCCGTGTTTACACACCGTCCGCGTATTCGCCACCGTTTTTCCTAAATGATGGTCATAATGGTCCGCCAAAACACGTTTCGCAATGCTCGTATCCAACCTCCCGCGATACTTCTCCATCAGTTTCTCCAATTGGACGCGGCGATTCCCGATACTAGACGCGATGTCCCGCCACCCGCTTTCGTCATTATTAATATCATCAGCTCCAGATGATGCGGTGCTTGACAAAGCACCCGTGCACTCGATATTCCGGATTCTCTCGTCGTATGCGGAATTGAACCCTACGAAGAACCCATCGCGCGTGGTTTCCACATTCACGTAGTTCAATCCGAGTTCAACACGCATAATCCGTGGGCTGCCGCCACCGCCGCCACCGCCGCCACCGCCTGGGCGCGTCTCCCCGAACATCCACGAGCACGCATAATCTCCCGAGTTCCGTTTTTGTAATCTCTCGGCGTATTCTTCTAAAGTCTTCCCGTATTGCATACATTCGCGAATACGGCAGCAAATGGGGTCGCGCAGTGCGAAGGCGTTGAATCCGCGGATGGTCGTCTCGCTGCCGATAATTCCCGCGCTCGTGACGAAGAAGTCGGTCATACTCCAGACACCCCCCGGCACACTTTGCATCGTCATTGTGAATCCATCCCCCGCCTCCGGTTCAATACGAAGGAGGACATTACAAAATTGGGCGTCCAGGAAGTTGCTAAAGGAGGAATGCGCGCATACAATCCCGCCGTCTTTCGTCCACCCCGGACCTACCGCCATTATCAGTGAACACCGGTCTTTGAATTCGTCGAGGCGCGCGGCGCGGGCCGAGAAGGCAGCGGGGTTGGCAGCGATGGCGTGTTCGTCGCGGATGACGTCGGCGTATTTCTTTCGGTATTTCGGTGTATCGATATAACGCAACAAGTGTGCGTAGAAGTAGGGGAGCGACATATAGACATTGATGAGGATGACCTGGCGCACATCGAGTCCGCCCCCTGCCGCGATTCCTTCCATCTCTCGGAATATCTTTGGGAAGCGGCGTTTGATGATACCCTTGTAAAAGTCGTCGCACAGACCGTAGAAGAATTCGATATCGCGGCCGTATCCTTCCCGAAAGATAAAATCGTATACCGAGAACATATGCGTGAATATTGCGGGGTTGACAGCGAGGAGTTGCTTGGCGTGAGAGATGCCGCGTTCATATGGGGCGCCGCGGATGGTAACGCGAATCCAGCCGTCGTCTGTGCCCGCGCCCGCGCCTGCGCCCTCCGTTCGTTGCCGCCCACGGCGTGTTTTTTTTGTATCACGACGTAGAAGCGTTCGTTTCTTATGTGTTTGTATTTTCATATATATAGTTTCATATACTTTACATATCACATATAAATAGATATAAAGATTTCTAAATCAGAATGTATAAATATTAAATAGTATTATGAGTCATTTAAACGCACTTGGTGGGGGTGGTGCGGCAGCGGTAGCATCTGTCTCCGCGACAGACCCAGGCAGCAACTTGTCGGACAATGTTCTCGTCATTAAAACCGTCCAAATCGCGCCTGTCCGTATTATGATGTGCGCGCTAAAGGAAATCCTCATCGAAACAAATATCACATTTCAGAAAGACGGGATTCGCATTATCAATATGGATAAATCACACACGATGTTGGCGCATATGTTCCTGGAGGCGGTGAATTTTGAACTCTATGAATGCGCGCTTGATAAAATCATCATTGGCGTCAATATGTTTCATCTGTTTAAACTGATTAACTCGATTGACAATGACGATACCCTTACGATATACATTGAGAAGAAGGACTACAATGATGGCGTAGTTTCGTATTTGGGGCTTAAGTTCGAGAACGGCGATATCAAGCAGTGTAAGACACAGAAACTCCGACTTATCGAGCCGGACCCGGAAGACTTGGTGGAACCGCAAGTCGCGTTTTCTAGCGTGATTAACCTCCCATCGAGCGACTTCCAGAAGATTATTCGCGACCTCTCGTGTATTTCAGAGAAGTTGGAGATTAAGTCGGTGGGGAATGAACTTATATTTCGTTGTTCGGGACAATTTGCGACGGCGGAGGTGAGGCGTGTGGAGTCGGATGGAAGTATGGAGTTTCTTCATAAGAAGGATTCTGGGAAGATTATTCAGGGTGAGTTTTCACTGAAGAATCTCGGGTATTTTATCAAGTGCACGAACTTGTGTAACCAGATAGAGATGTATTTGGATAATGATATGCCGCTGGTGGTGAAGTATTATGTCGCGTCGCTGGGGACGATTAAGTTGTGTTTGTCGCCGTTACCGTCTTCTTGATTTTACACGCTCCGCGCAGGGAGCGCTCCGCATGTAAAATCAAGCACTTGTTTTATTGATATAAAACGAACAATCATAATGTTATGTATAATAGCAATAACAATGAACGCAATGAATCCGGATTCCACGACAATCTATATGACCTATCATTCTCTTCCACCTGAATCGGTTATCCGTTCGTGGTTAGCATTGAATCCACGCGCAAATGTTGACTTTAGCGTAGACGCAGATTGTATTGTGTTTCTTAATAAGGAATTCAACAAAAATATCGCCGCATTGTTCAAGTATATTTCGCGAGGTATGTATAAGGCTGATTTATGGCGGTTGTGTAAACTATATATCCAAGGCGGTGTATATGCGGATATTGATTTGGTTCCATTTCGGTCGTTGGCGCAGATAACTGGGTCTGTCTCGTCCTCGTCTTCGTCCTCGCCCACGCCGCCGCCGACATTTTATTCTTGTTTAAGTCTCGGCAGTCCCAGTGTATTTCAAGCATTTATAAAGCATACACGCTCACGAAGCCCGCTTCTATTAGGTTGTCTTTTGTCCTTTATAGTGAATAAGCCATACACGAATATCGACAATGGACCTACCAATGATATGTATCACTTCTTATTATACAATGTTCGTGCGGATATAAAGGCACGTGCTGCGGCACTTGATGGTGCGCAAGCCCCTGAGTCACTTCAACCATTTACCCATTATATCCTTCATAAAGTTCGTATACCGATTCATTTTTCATCGCGTGATGAAGACATCGTTCCACTCCATTATTTTCCTGTCGGGGTTACCTATACGTTGTCAGTGAGTCCGAATACACGCAATCAATGGATTCTGGCGAATAAAGACAAACTTAACGTAAAGATAGAAAATCAGTGCTTGATTGTTTCGGTGGACAAAGGCGCAGACGCAGACGCAGACGCAGACGCAGACGCAGACGCGGACGATAACGAAGGTTACATTATAGACATCTGTATTGATTTACCCGATGACGAACCTGAAGTTATTTATTTGTTTCAGGAGAATATCCGCAAACCGCCTTATATTAATACGTGTTATATCGCGGATTGTAACGGTATGAATATAATGGATTGTCGAGCGCCGAATTATATCCGCGACCGCGGATGGGTCAACTGATGCTTTCGCTGCTCTATATATTGCGCAACAACCACTCTGAATTATACGTAATTATTGAGCGGGCGAAGCAAGTGAGCATAATATAAAGAAAACCGGATAAATAAAATAATATCACAACATTTATCTATGTCTACGTTTACGCCTACGCCTACGCCTCTTACAAAGGAGTTTTTGTATAATTATAAATATCTAACACAAGTGTCGCGATTTGCTATTCAGATTCGCGATACACTATGTAGTGACATTGAAAAAGGAAATATTAAACCAAGTATACATATGAAATATGCGTATAAATTAGACGAGTCATCGCCACAGTATAAAGCAATTATACAATCACAAACGGATGTTCAAGAACCACTACAAGATATTATTAATTCTTTACAGCAATTGTTCCCAGATAGTAAAATACGTGTAGTTGATAAAGAAATATTGAATGGGTTCATACTGACTAAAAGTATATATATCGAAATTGACTGGTCGTAATAATACGAATTCTTAATACCTTACGAATACGAATAAAAATAATAAAGCATCCACAGTATAGTGCGTTATTATTCACTCCTCCGCTGCTTCCGCTCCGTGACTCCGTCGCTCCGTGACTCCGTCGCTCCGTGATTCACTCCTCCGCTGCTTCGCCGCTCTATAAACGAGATATAATTCAGCCCAGTTGTTGTGCGATGTATGAGCGGCGAAGCAGCGGAGGAACGGAATCGCGGAACCGCGCAGCGGGCGGAGCGATGGAGAGGGGGAGCGCGTGAGCAACTAGTACTCCGGTGTATGTTTCTTAAACAAACACCCGTGTGCTGTAATTCCTTCCAATTCGCGGATGACACCCGCATTTTGGAAATTACAGTTCGCCATCCAGATTTTTATAATACAGAAATTCTTCTTCGGTGAAATCGTTATACCATTTACAATCGGAATGACATTCATATTGGTTGATATAGTCTCTCCAACTGTAACATAAGACAGTTGCTTCCATGCACTTGGAACCTCTTTATTTGCGACCTTATATGAGAAACATCCACCATTTCGGTTTTGTGCGTCTTCCCACATAGGCACAATACCAGACCGCATCAGAAACAGCATACAATTCATAATAAGTTTAGGTGGAAGAACTTCAAATATTGCGATTGCTTCTTCAGCAGTATCAAAATCATAGATTTTTTTATAACTTCCAGCAGCCCAATTTGTATCGTGAGGAAGATGAGCCCATAGTGTCCAACGATGTGATAATTTATGATGTGATTGCTGGTTCGCAGAATAGTCGGTAGTAGGTGTATCTGTTGCCATTGATACTGTCTTCAACGTATTTCAATGATATTGAATTTCCGTAAGTTGATGTGGATGGGATAATACACACCGTATATTATACAATCAATTTTTTTTTATACTGTTTATAGCGCTTACTTTTTCTTAATTCAACATTTCAAATTCGTCTTCGCATAAAGATGTGGATTCAGACTCAGATGGTTCTAATTTATTGACTTCGGTGGTATGATTCTTCTTGTCGCCATCGCCGTTGTCATTGTCATTTTTGTCATTGTCATTGTCATTGTCATTGTTATTGTTATTGTCATTGTTATTGTCACTGTCACTGTCATTGTCACTGTCATCATTTGACTCAGTTTCACTTTCTGAATAACAATTCGAAAGAACACAATCAATATCAAGGACTTGTTTTCCATTTTCTTCGTAGACAGGACATCTTAATACAGAGTCAACTTTGACTGCATAACGTTTTCCAATCAATAGAAAGTTACTGTCTGTTATATGTAATGCTACATTCCGCGTATCAACTGTATTATTTGTTGCATCTAGTGAAAGGTTAGAAGGCAAATTATTATAATAGAGATTTACGCTGTAATTTGAAAATGGCATTCCTATATAATTGGCTATATCCTTACGACCAAATTCATTGTATAATTTCCATTGTAAGAATTTTTTATCAAGTATTTGATTCTTTTCAACAAAGAAATGGTTATTTTTTTTCAACTCTATCATAAAAGTCTCCTTCTTTGTCTCTGTCTCTGTCTCTGTCTCTGTCTCTGTCTTAGTTTCAGCATTCGTTTCAGCATTCGTTTCAGTTCTTTTAATGTCATTATCATATTTTGGCATTGTCACTGTAAGTTCCGCAGTTCCCGATAATTGATAAGACTTACAAAATGGACGATAATGTTCACTAACTAGAGTATGAGTTCGTCCTGTGAAATTTCCACGATGAATGCGTGTATATGGTTGGTTTTCTACTTTGTGTAATATGAAATCATAGATGTCATTATGTGACTCGGTAATTTCTGGTTCTTCGCCATTATTTTGATGACGATATTGTTTACATTGGGTGTCAATCCATTTGCATACATTATACTTTGCTCTATCAATCTTGTATACAGTTAATTCGTTGCTTGGATAATAATAAAACAACGATGTTGATTTGTAAATCTCACGTCCATTTTGAACTACGGTATAAGTGCTAAATGAATACTGTCCAAATACACGTAAAACAAAATAAGTAACATCAGTGATAAACTCTTTGATTCTGTTAACCGCATTGAATATACCAGATTTCATATATTGCCATATTAACATTAGAGGTGTAATATTTCCTGTTGAAATTATAATATATAACAAAGGAAAAAGTATATATAATGACGTATATGCAAAAATGAGTTGAGCATTCGTCATAGGATTCATATTTATTGTTCCAGTTGTGATTGATGTTGCTGATTCTGTCATTTTAGATAGTAACAAATGCTGATTAATCATGTTGTTTGATGTATAATGAATTGTTGGTTTTTTGTTCGTACACAAATATCGGTTATTATTTAAATCTGGAAAGCAAAACATTTTGTTGCGTATATATGTACATAAATATCAAAATGTTTTTATGTTCTTATTTATTCATTATTGTTTTGTGGTGGACTAACTTATGATGTCAAGGACGATGTAGATGTCGTTGTCGTTCCTGTTTCTGGCGCCTGTTGTTTTTGAACACGCACCTCGGTTTTTCCTGGAGTTAGTCCAAATACATAAAATAATACACTACTGATGTAAGTTAATAAAATAATTGGAATAATCACAATAAACCAAACGAATTTGGTGAATCCGTTAATACAAAGTATATTCAATACAGCTGTAAAAATAAACATAATAATAAATTTCAAAAGCGCGATGTGATATTCACCTTGAAACAAATCAATAGTGATTTGGATCATTGAAAAAGCTAAATAAAGAAGTGCTGGTGGACATATTTTTTCAAGCATATTATTTTGAAGATGCTGTTTTTCGCGATATATCTCGTGATATATATCTCTTGATATTTTATTATTTCTTGTTCATCTTGTTGAATACTGCGACCCCATTCTTGAAAGCACCAACTTCATCACCGACATCATCGTCTACACAAGCGTAGATGATTCCATTTACTGGGTCGGTCGTGAAATATGTTTTTCCTTTGATGGTTACTTCGGAAACTTCTATTTCCGCATCTTCCTCTTCCGCTTCCTCTTCCGCTTCCTCTTTCGGTTCTTCCTCTTCTGCGTCTTCCTCTTTCGGTTCTTCCTCTTCTGCGTCTTCCTCTTTCGGTTCTTCCTCTTCTGCGTCTTCCTCTTTCGGTTCTTCCTCTTCTGCGTCTTCATCTTCCGCATCTTCCTCTTCTGCGTCTTCCTCTTCTGCGTCTTCATCTTCCGCATCTTCCTCTTCCGCGTCTTCCTCTTCCGCATCCACTTCAGTAACGATGTTTTCAACGTTGTCTTGAGCATCTAATAATGCTTCTGCCTTCATTTCTGCATCTGCTATTGCTTCAGGGTCTTCTTCTTCTGACTCTTCTTCAACCTCTGAATCTAGAGCATCTGATGAAATAATGACATTTTTATGAGTATTCGTTATGACAATATCTTCTTCTCGAAACGATACATTATTTTCCACTTCTTCAAGACTATTCGTTTCTTTGATTTCTAGTCTTACCGATTCTATTTCTTCTTCTTGGTTTGGATTAACTTTCTCAAGGTTTGAACCAACCATTGCGGATTTCACGTCGACCTTTGATTCAAGTGCGTGAATATATCTATTCAAATCAGTAATTGCGGACTGTAATTGCGCTATTTCATCCTCTCTAGAAGCACCACTGCCATTGCCACTGCCACTGCCACTGCCACTGCCACTGCCAGTGCTTGTATTTATTGATGACAATGAGTTACTTTCTAATTCTATGATTCGTTCCTGTAGTCTACGAACACACGGTAATCCCATAATAGTGTCGTGTGTCTCTTTGTATATTGTATATTCTCCAATGACTCCAGATAAGATAGATGTAATATGTTTCGTCATCACCTGGGATACGTCTTCAATCATTGGACGGATGTCAATCGTCATACCGGAAGACACAGACTCAGACATTGTTATGTAAAGTGTGCTGTATTGTTTATATCATTATATCATTATATCTTTATTTCAATTTTATGAAATTAGTATATAAAGTTCTCTGGTTATATCAATTATATTTATATTTACACTTATTAAGAATGTCGGTTCAAGATTCACAAGTGGGATGCGCATTAGCACCTCCTCCATCCCCTGCTGTATTAGATACAATGGTTCGTATCATAATGGGTCAAACCGAAATGACACACGATGAAGTTGTTAAAGCATTAGAGCAAACAAATTATGATTTAAAGCGTGTGATTCGTCAATATATTCGCGGAGACAGTAACTTCGGTACGGGTTCAAGTTCAAACACTAGCACTAGCACTAGCACTAGCACTAGCACTAGCACTAGCAATACGAGTTCCACAAATCAGCTTCGTTTTTCAGAAATCCGGAACTTTATGGATAAATCGGATGCGTTGTATTATCGTCGTCAAGAAATGACGAAGATTTATAATCAGGTTCACGAGAGAAAAAAGGCCGCCGCTACTGCCGCTGCCGCAAATGAAATGGCATCAACGTCATCCTCATCAAATACTGAATCAAAATTATAAACGATGTATCGTGCAATCCATATGTTCAATTCCTTTCAAATATTCTCTCGGTAAGAGTTTTACACCAGCAAACTTACTCATAGAGTTATTCATCTTTGCAAATAATACCAGTGTTGGATATCGTTTGATGGGAGGGTTTAAGTTTTGTTGGACAACGAGCGTTTCGTGTGTTGCCGGGTCGTTTTTCCAAATTAGCGCTACGTGACCATATGGATAATCTGGTTTTCTATACTTCCAAAATAAAATACTACCTGGACGTAAATAAAAGGATGCGTGACGTGTATATGGATATGCATACGTTTCTAATTTTACAGATGATGAGGATGCGCTAGGATGAAGAGGTGTAAACATACCAATCCGTTTAAATAAATCACTCGCATCCACTACATCCGGAAATGTTAATCCTCTCTGAATTGAAAAAAATCTGCGTATAAGTTCAACACATTGAAATTCTATTCCATATTTTGTGGGATAGGTTGCGTTTTTATATTTTTTAATATAGAGAACAATACCATTTTCTGTTTCTGTTTCCGAGTTTTTGTCTTGTTTTGACATTTATTATTTGTATTTTATCGTATGCGCCTGTTTATATAGATATAGACGATAAAATACAAAATATCCTACTTTGCATTATTCTGACCCACCTTGGACTACCATTGTCTTATATTTCTTCTTCATTTTAAGTGTATTCGTAGGTATAACTTTACTATTCACCATAAAATCGTTGTTGTCTTCATACAATTCAGGAAGAATGTGCGTCAAAGGTTTATTCACAATATGAATCATTATAGGTCCTTTGGATAATCCTCTATATTCTTGAATCGTTAAATTTCCATAATATTTATCCAACAAGTAATGTGGGTTAGGCGCAGGTTTGAATCCTTTCCCAGACCCATTTGGACCACCATATAACAGTTGTAATAAATGAAGACGTTCAAATTTAGTAGACGTATCTAATTGTTCCTTTAATAAAGCAGCTAATGCACATTGTGGTGAACAGTAACATCCGCTTACTTGAAATACGCCATTTACAATCATTATCGGAATATAATACACAGGACCGTCGAATTCGCACGTATCCCAAAAACACGCGGATTTATGATTCATTTTGGTTTGGTTCGTTTCGCCATTATGAAATGAAAATTTCAATCGTTGGATTTTCTTCATAATATCACGTTGCGCGCGTTCATTTAACACTTGGATAGGTGCTAATTCAATCCCAGCGGTTGATGAGAATGACGACGAAGACGAAGACGAAGACGAAGACGAAGACAATGACGACGAAGACGGTATTATACTCCCAACGGTAGAATAACTAGTAGTTTTTGTTGCTGTCGAGGAAACTGATGATGACGATGACGATGCTGATGATGATGACGATGACGATGACGATGCTGATGACGATGACGATGACGAGTGAACCGATGCTGATGACCCAATATCCGATACAGAAACTAATGGTGCAATTTTATCATCATCGCTTTCATCTGTATCACTCAATTTCTTGACATTAATATCAGATGATTGAAGATATGTTGATTGCGCGGTATATGATTCTACTTCATTTACACACGGAACATAGTCATAATTAGAAATAGAATCATTTGTTTTCAAATCTGATACGTGACACTTAAGATGTAAAATAATATTCGGCACTTCCGTTGTATCATACAATCCATTTTTTGAATTCAAAATAAGTCCCGCCTTTGGTTTACGTCCACGCTTTTTGCTGATTTGCCCTTTATGTATTTGGTTCGGTGAAACAAGGTCATCAATTGTTTCTCCAATTCCTGTAGTAATTTGAAGAGGGTAATGATTATGTTTGACAATGTAATTATGTTCAGTTTGCTTAAGTATCACAATATCCGGAAATGTAGGTTCGGCAGTCTCGGCAGTCTCGGCAGTCTCTGTGACATCAGCGTCGTATACATGCGATTCTATTTCCACATCTTCTGTCATTTCATCTGATTTTGTAGGAAAAATATAACCAGGAGTGGATGGAAACGTTGGCATTTATATCAAAGTATATCTTATACGTGCGTTATGTTTATACCCTTTATGCTGCACAATTCTATAATAAATAACTTAAAGAGATGGTGCTTAATTTAAATGTCCGCCACTGGCACTGGCACCATTATTAGCATCATACTTATTTCGGGTTTCTCTCTGATAACAACCACGGCATAAGGGTAAATAATTAGACGAACCAATGATGACTTGGTCTGTCTCATTTGTGATGCGAAAACTGAATACACCCGGAGTTCCATCCCGACACAAACTACAGAGTGATTTCAGTTTGATAATATGGTCACTAAAAGGGATTAGACCAAGTAGAGACCCCATCGGTTTTCTGTTAAAATCACCATCTAAACCGCAAATATAAACACGCTTATTTTCTTCTTCTACAAGACGTCTTACTTCGGTATCAATGTCGGAAAAGAATTGACCTTCATTGATGAGAATGGTTTCGGCGTGCGCAATTTCTTTGCTATGATGGTGAATCGCTTCTTTGATGGTATTGGTGAGAATACAAGGAATCATCTGCTTGTCGTGTGTAGACAACATTGGTTCTGTGGTATACCTGTTGTCTGCACTATAATTGATAACAGCAACACTGATATTACAAAAGACACACTTCTTATAAACGTCTAGTAAGTATGATGTTTTTCCAGAAAACATAGAACCAAGAATTAGTTCTAAATACCCAGACCCAGACCCAGACCCAGACCCAGACTCGGTGGAGGAGGAGGAGGAAGTGATATGAGATAACGACATTGTTTCTATGAATATATCTTAGACAACTATATAATACGAATTACGCAATTCATATTATTCAATTTTACTTGATTATTATGACATAAAAATACTTTATGATATGATAGTATTGTAAATGGATACATCGCCGAGTGTTCCAATGAGTGAGAATACAACTGCTGTTACTGTAACTGACGCGATGCCTTGGGTCGAAAAATACCGTCCGTCTTGTTTTGATGAGATTGTTCTTGACCCAATGAATCGAACAATATTATCTAATATCTTGAAAACAAACTATTTTCCAAACCTACTTTTTTACGGACCACCTGGCACTGGCAAGACCACTACGATTATTAATCTTGTTAATTCGTATCAGTCCAAATTGAATATGCGTAATCGAGGATTAATGATTCATTTAAATGCATCTGATGAACGCGGAATCGATATTATTCGAAATCAAATCAACAGTTTCGTCAGCACAAAATCTATGTTTGGTAATGGAATTAAATTCGTAATTTTAGATGAAGTTGACTATATGACGACTAATGCGCAAATTGCACTTCGTTATCTTCTCACGAGTTATACCGATAACAATGTTCGTTTCTGCCTGATTTGTAATTACGTATCTCGTATTGATGAATCTCTACAGACTGAATTTGTCCGAATGAGATTCAATCAGTTGCCAGAATCGGATATTCTAACATTCCTTCGTAAAATAAGAGACAACGAAAACCTTTGCTTGACTGATGCGAATCTAGTAGCAATTCAGCGTCAATTTCATTCAGATATTCGCAGTATGATTAACTATATTCAGACGAATCAAGACCATTTACAAGAAATAAACGTGATTACAAATACAGTTTGGGAAAGAATGGTGGAGTTATTTCGTTCGCCAGATGTTGATATTCAAGAAGTTACAAACGTATTTCGAGAGATTGGCGCGACATATTGTATTGACCCTCGAACAATCATTAAGCAGTTTCTATATTATATTGTGCGTTTTCGTTCAACGGAGATGGTCTCAAGTGAATTACTACGTAGTATAGAGCACATTATTCATTTACATCACATTCGCAGTGAGTATATTATTCATTATTTTGTTTTGAAGTTCAGTGCATATTTTCGCGAGATAGGTGTTGATACGGTGAAAGAAACATCGCGGCGTATTATCAAAGTGAAACGAAAAAAAGAATAAATTGATTCGTTTCTTCTTGATTATGGTATATATAAGATTATTATAAACATTATTATAAACATTATTATAAACATTATTATAAACCATAATGGAAATGAATACAGATGCTGAATGGATGAAATTTATGTCACGAATTACACGTCAACAAAACTGTGAAGATGATGAATATGAATCCGATGAATTTGATGATGGTAATGTAAGTAAATACAATAGTTGTTCAATCCCATTTACTGGAGGTGGCGCTGCAACAGAAGTTACTACGTTGACAACAATGACAAAAACAAAAACACGCAAATCATCTATATCAAAAAAGACACAACGAAAATCATACTCATTTGTGGATGATACGCTTTTATTGAGTAACCCTGATGAAATCATCATACAAGATAAAACAAATGACAATGAGAAATTAGAACCGTCGCAAGGGAGCGGAATCCCCCGTAATTTGTTCTCCCCCATTTACATATCAACAAAAACCAAAATTGCGTATCTCAATAAAACAGTAAACATATACGATACATTCTGGAAAATCCCAGTTCAACATTATTACAAACGTTATGAAGGTGTCATCAAGAAACAAATCAAGTTCCAAACTACCGACCCAGACGTCGTTGCGTCGATTAAGGAAAAACTACAACAGCAACCAAGATACTATGAAGAATTTATCATTGAACATATTGACAATCCAACCGGTCGAATTCCATATAAAGACCAACGCAAAGTAAGTATCGGACTATCAAAGAAAGACCTCAGTAATGGAAACAATAAGAAAAAACGCGCATTCTTCAATTGTTTTGTCCTTATCTTACGCATCAACGGTGGTATTGCGCCACCCGATGAACGCGCACCCGAAGACGACATTCTTTATAAAGAGATGCATGTCAAGGTATTCAATACTGGTAAACTTGAGATTCCTGGTATACAAGAAGACAATACGCTCGTGCAAGTCCTTCACTTGCTTGTAAAAATATTGCGACCTCTTATAGGTGATGAACTTGATTATTTACGAAATCGGTGTGAAACTGCCCTAATCAATTCCAACTTCAATTGCGGGTTTTATATTGACCGAGACCGTTTGTTTCACCTTCTGAAATATAAATATCGTATGAATTGTAATTACGATTCCTGCTCTTACCCTGGAATTCAAAGTAAGTTTTACTATATACCAGACAAACGACCGGACGAACAAAATGGGCAACAACCTTTGTCAATGGATATGCCGTATTATGAAGTGTCGTTTATGTTGTTCAGGACTGGCAGTATTCTTATTGTAGGAAAGTGTAACGAACATATATTGAATGTAATTTACCGGTTTATATGTTCAATTTTAGAAACAGAATATTCTACAATTCATATGGGACTTATTTCTGCAGCAGTGACTGATGGTGATTCATCCACGAATACTACTGTTGTTAATTCAAAAAGTGTAAAGAACTCACGAAGAAAAAAACTATCAACCGCAAATATCAAATTCTATAAGGAATCATAATAAATCATTTAGCAAAAAATCAAGGTTGGTTGGCGCAGAAGATACGTTCGTTCGTAAAGAATATAAAGATTTAAAAATTGTGTATTCTATATACAATATTTTTTATGTCATCCACAAGTCAAAATGGAGGTGCTGCTGCGGCTGGCCAAGTCGTATCAACGGCAAATGGAAGTGAAAGTCAACAGATTAGTCGTATCCCTACGTATGCTTGCTTTCAACACGCCACCAAAGTCGCAATTTTAGAAGATAAACCAATTATTCTTGATTATTGGACCAGTTCATTGGAAAAGACATGTCTTATTGGTGTTCGTTCGAACAATGAGAAACTCCTTGTTAAGAGTGAAGATGAGTACACCAGTCCTATCGCAAAGATTTTCAAAGTAGATACAGAGTATATCATTGTCACAGCAAATTCAGTGTATATTGTTGCATCAGATATTAGCACAAGGAGGATTAACTAAGCATTGAGTTGCGCAATATTTTTATTCTTATAATCAGTTCATTATTATAAGAAATAACAGTAATAAGAACTAGTATAATCATCGTTGTTCGCGCGCCAACTCTATTTAAAAGAACTTAAAGAGAATCGTAGTTTTTTAATGTCCGCGCCACCTCCACATTCATCTCGCCTTCCAGGTATTATATACTTAAGCGACTGCACACCACTATATACAACTCTTGGTGCTCCCGCACGTGTTACTAGCATAAATGGAATTCCATTAAACGCATCTGTCCGTCTAGAATGGAATCAACCACCGAACTCTGAAAATGTAATCATCGACTCATACCTTACTCGATATAAACGAACCGGAGCACCGTTTGTTCAAGTTCTTGGCGAAATCATTTCCTTTTTTCCTACCGTAATAGTGCCGAATTTAACCAACGGTGAATCTTATGATTTTTGGGTTGTAGCCCGTAATCGTTTTGGTGAAGGTCCACTATCGCCAACAATTAGTGTTATTCCTGGAACAGCACCATCTCCATCACAATACGTTCGTCGTGCATACCATTCTACACGTTCTGGGGAATTTCCACAAAAAGTCGGTTTAGAATTTACACCACCTATTCAAAATAATGGGACTACGCCTCTCGTATTCACGTTTAAATATATGCGATTAGACAATGTGGGTAGCGGTAGCGATATATCGTATATTTTCCAAGAAAGCGTCCAAAACAATCAAATTATGCGCGACATTTCAGGTGGTTTGGCAATTAAAACAATAGGTGTAAAAGGAAACTACATCCGAACAGAAATCACTCCATTGACATCATCATTAGCAATACCACCATTTATTAGTGGACTATATCGTTTTGAAGTATTCACAAATAACATTTATGGTATATCTGGAAATCCGGACATCTCATTTGTAGTGCCGTTATATGCTGACACAGACCCTGAACGCACCACTTTTATCGCACCATCCTTTTCCACTTATTATACAAACATTCCTCCCACAGGATCCGCTGGTATTATTGCGGTTGACGCAAGTGATTCTTCATTCCGGGTTCGTTGGAAACAATATCGAGGTATAGGTCCTGGTATAAGTGTTGCGGATACTCCCCAAAATGCACACGCATATAATGGTTGGTCTTATCGCATTCAATATACAGACGACCGTGATTATTGGTATTATCCTCCCATCTCTGCGAGTGCGCCATTTACTTCGAAATATCCAGAATACATACGTGCATATGATACAACAAGCCCTGGTGCTGATAAATCTGATTTCGAATACATATTAGATATCTCTCATAATGTCTTCAATGGACGAAGGTATTACGTTCGTTATTGTGTTGTTGCAGCAAATGGCGGCGACACAAGCGAGTACTCCACCGTCACGGATGCAAATCTCTCGGTAACATCTGTTGTCCCTGGTAAAATCCCACAACCACCGCCAATTTTCAACGCAGCCGTTGATGACCGAATGGTTCATCTTTACTTTGATTGGCCTACGCGTCCGCCATCGTTAGAATTAATTGGTGGTTCTCCAGTGATTGATTATCGTATCGAGAGATATGTTATAACACGAGGGAGTGATGGAGTGATTAATGTATCAACAACGCCTAGTGCAATTTTCAATAATTTAACCGGACCATATTATCTGGACAATTTTGATATTCGTGTGAATGGTATTGAATATCTTTATCGTGTATTCACTCGAACGAACTTTGGGTTGTCTACGCTGTTCACGACGGTTACAGCAATTCCATCACGTAAGAGCGATATTGTTTATAATGTTACTGGGGCGATTGATAGTGGGCAAATCACATTGAGTTGGAATCCTCCCACAAACATTGAACCAGGTCTTCCGATTGTCCAATATTGTATTGAATATCGCGTCTATGATATATTTTCACTCTATGATGCGTCGTTTAATCCGACCATTCCACCAAATAATATTGTTGGCCCACTATCCAACACAAATACTCTTTCAAATACAATTCAAGATATGAACTCAGTCCTCGTAGATGACGCATTGTGGGCACGTCTTACCACTACGGTCTTCAATATATTTACATATAGTATGAATTTGTCGTATACCATTCGCGGTCTCATCAATAATACCCCATATGTATTTCGTATTGCTGCTGTGTCACAAGATACTGCGCGCCGAAATATTGTAGGTTTATTTATTGTTATCGGTAATAAAAGTCCGTATCTACCTCGTCCAGTCATCATTGGTAGAGTTCCGCAACGTATGACAAATGTGGAATACTTTGTCGGTTCGGGAACGGTCACTATTCAATGGACCAGCAAAGATATTCGTAATACTGAAGGCATCATCCGCTTTATTGTTGACTATCGTATTTACGGGTCTGGGTCGACGACTGAATATAGTAGACAAACATTTGAATATGTCAACGCGATTCGTTATAATGACGGGACGAGTTCACTATTATTAACAGTTATTGTGTCTGGACTAGAAAACAATGTTCTCGCGCGACCGGATACAAGCACACATAGTTATGAAATGGTGATATATGCTGAAAACTCAGTTGGTTATACCAATACAACGGATAAGATAGATTTACACGATGACCTTACGTATACAGATGTTTATGAGAATTTAGTTAATCTACCTCGTCTTGTCCGTCCAATGTCAGTGCCTTCACTCATAACAGAAGTGCGCGTATAAACAATGGGTTTAATCTTCGTGTTATGTATACAATACAATAGAATACATAACAATACAATAAAATTATGACACCAGCAATACCTATTTTGTCTAATTTCAGTGTTGCACCACGTGTCTATGGTTCGGAACCTTTTGACCTTGTAAATCCTGTATCTACAAATACCGCGCCAACAGCGATATTTACATTCTCAAGCAGTAATACTAGTGTGGCAACTATATCCGGTCAACGCACTGTGACGATTTTACGCGCGGGTCAAACCGTCATTACAGCTACACAGGCAGCAACATTGCCGGATTTCACTACAGCGTCAATTACTGCGAATTTCACGGTGAATCTCGCCACGCCTACCATCACGAATTTCAACATTTCACCAAAGTCATTTTCGGATATTTCATTCACATTGACGCCCCCAACATCTAACAGTTCGGGAGCATTTACATATCGCACATTAACACCCGATGTTGTAACTGTAAATGGGACAATCGTATTTATTAAACGCGTAGGTCTAGCACGTATTGAAGTAAACCAATTTCCTGTATTAAATTATTATGGACAAGGTAGTAGCATCGCGGAATTCGATATTCTCACGAGTATTATTCGCGCGGGGGTTCAAAATCAGTTGGACTTGTCGTGGAATCGTCCTAGAGAAAACGGTGCGACAATAAAGAACTATTTCTTTTATAAAGAAGAACGTGTCACCACTACAGTTCCCGCCCCCACGGTTAGCACTGTTATAAGCGGAAGTAGCGGCATTCCTAGCGGAAGTAGCGGCGCGGTGTCCGCAGTTCCACCAACAAATCAGTCTTACTATTCCTACGCATTACCACGACCATACTCCGCGCAAATCTTATCTGCGACTGGTCTTTCTACCGGTATAGATATCAATGCTGCCGGGACAGGGTTTTCAATTGCGACATCACCCGCATTTACACAAAGCAATCAAATCGACCTGGGTTATTACGCAGAAGTTGAAATTTCGTGGGTATATCATAATGACTCGCCGATTGTTACACTTGCTTCAAATTTTGTCGCATCCACGATTATGACATTGAACTTGTATAAAGAGGCTAGTAGCAATATCGGTGATAATCGCGTGGATTTATTACGAAATGTTGAACGCACTTATGATTCAGCTGTGAATTGCTTAGGACCACGACCTCAGAATAATAATAAGACATTGACGGATATATTCACAGTTACATTTGATACTGGAACCGAGCGGGAATTGAAATATTTTAAATCAACGGATGTCGTTTCTGGAACCGTGAAAATATCGAGTAATACATATTCTTCATTAAATGAAGGAGATAAAACGTATAGTATTATTTTGAAAACCATTCGCATCACGCCTTATCGTAATGCGTTGACGAGAGATTTTACATCGGTCGGTTTTGGAGGGGGGATTGCAGATACAGGCGTCGGATTCGCGGTTTCTACTGTAAATGCAGCAGCACCTTTGGCAACGTCGGGAATATTATATCATATGCAAAAAATGACGCGACCAATGATGGACTTTAATGAAGCGCGGTGGATGTTTTCGTGGAATTATGGTGCGAATTTGACGAGACTCGCGACTGATATTTCGTATTTACCGATTTACTTCAGTGGTGGTGGCGGCAGTGCAACCGATATCCTTGCCACGAATTTAAATATACCGTTTCGTATACGATTGCGCGCATATTCGCGACCATACTCACGCGTATTTTCATCTATAAGCGTGGAACAATATAATACAACCAATCCCGATACTTTTTTGACAAATGTTGCCGATTCTCGTTATAATACACGACTATTAATGGATGTCTCGTGGAATGATTCCGCTACATATACACAGATTCAGAATGGGGTTACTGTATCGCGAACATTTGATATGTCCGGTGTTTTCGGATTCCCGGAATTTTCCGAAAATTTAGATACATCTCATACCCAATTTGTATTTTTGTTTCAACTTACCATTACTGACCCCAGTTATAACGCATATTTTCAAAACATTGCGATAAATGCTCCCTCCGCATTGAGTGCCGCAAGTGACGCATTTCGCGTGAAAATGCTTTCCCAAACATTCACTCCGCGACAAGAATATCAATTTCTCGGCCCAGACCCGACACTTGCGTCATCCAATTCACTTACGAGTCCTACGAATACAGTATACGATATTAGCAACCCATATACAAATGTGCTGCCATTTTACCGGTTTTACAATCTTACCAATGGAGTATTCTATTCCTATCGTATTGCGTCTAAAAATCGCGCAGGCACAAGCGCATTTTCAGAGTTAATCACACGTCGTTGCGGCTCTGTTCCGAATACGATTGTGAACAGCATTGTTGCCGGGAAAGACACGTTTTCATTGGAATCGGAAAAAACAAGCAACCAAATTAACTTATACTGGTTAAAACCGTCTTTTTCAGGGTATGAAATCCAGTATTTCGTTATCCAATTGGATATTGATGTATCTGGAAACTGGCTCAATTTCTTAGACTACACACCAGATGTTTCGCATAATACATTGACATTTAATCGTTTTCAGGATATTATTGTCACAATTCAAGATGAAGCAAAAATAGAATACGCAAATATCATTAATACCTATAAAAATAAAAATGAAAATACGAGTAATGCACTAATCAACGGTTCCAAATATTATGTTCGTATTGCTAGTGTAAATGAATTAGGTATATCTTCATTCTCGTCTGTTTTATCGGGGGTTGTATTCGCACGACCTTCATTTGCTCCAGTTACATTAGTAGGTTCACCGGTTATCGGAGACCGTCTCATTTATCTCACGTGGAGAATTCCACAAGATGACGCGGGTTCCCCCATTCTGAATTATATTATTGATTATGAAATAGAAGTCACACGAAACATAAGCGGTGTAATCACTACCCGATATGAAAATAAACGACGATATAAAATTAGTGTAGATGAACCTACACGGCAAACCTATCCCAAAGGCGAGTTTGAAGAAGTATACGCGAGTTATAAAAAATACGATTTATTAACTTCTGACGAACAAACACGTATACGTAACTTACGCGCGGAACTTACGCGATTTGTGATTCCACCTACACCCATTACACTACGAGACTCGGATTATTATGCGTCTAGACGCGACCCATCCACCGGCAATCTTTTACCACCAATACCCAATCGTAGTATTATTTTGAATTACGACCAACGCACGTTCTCATATATTGGCGACGAACTCGTGCAAAATGTGTTTGATATATCGAATATTCAGATGAAGTGGTACTATGTAAATGATACGAATTATAACTCCTGGAATACAGATGAACTTACCGTTTCGTTTAAGATGTCAATACGCGGTCATTTGAAAGATGTTACCGGAAATTCGGCGCGTGATATTAACAATATCTTTTATATTCCGGAATCCACTGTATATTCCGTTAATCGAACCATCTTTTCAACTACCGCGATTTTCAAATATATAAATTATCAAACTGGTGGTGTTATACCTAACAATGGTTCTTCGTCAAGTATTGTACCGAAAATATTCATTCCAACATTACCTCGTATTGATTCGTATAACAATCAGCGATATAAACTTCAAATAGATTATGAAATTACCGAATTTACTCCGAATAATGGGGTGAACCGTTTCTTTGTGTTTTTTGCGCCAATCGTAATCAATGGCACCGCGCCGGTAAGAACGCGCGCAGGTCTGAATACGATTTTTACGTTGAAAATCCAGAATAATGCTCTTTCACCGATTTTAAATGATACAAAATATCGGTTTACAATCACGCCATTTAATCTTAATGACTATTTTACAGAAAAAACGGTGGAAGAACGTATTGGCACTGCAAACGCGGACCCAGTTACGGATGTTTCTTATTCACTTATATCTACTAGCCAAGGTGGGATTGTTCGTCTTCAGTGGAAGTATTCTCCAATTTCGGATTATTATATCGCAATAACAATTCCGGACAAATATCAAAATGGGAGTGAAGAATACCAATTGGTTACAGATTCGGGTGGTGTTGCGTTTTCTATCTTTGCAAAGACATTGACGCAAGTTAATGGTGTCGTGACATATGATATACCGTCTACATTGCCAGCAGATATTGCTAGTGGAATAGCGCAAACTTATTTGAAAGCTGGGCGCGGGTATACCATAAGCGTGGCGCCTGTGAAAATCGTTGAGGTTGCGAACGATTTTGTTTCATTGCCCGCTCCGTCACGGACTATTACTCCAGATAGAACATATATCGTTCCATTTCGTGTTCCATTACGACCGCTTGGATTCACCGCACTCGGTAATAATGGCGCGGTGGCGTTGTCTTGGCGATTGCCGAATTTAGCAGAGGACCCCAATTACTATGTCACGGTTTATACGGCAGACCCACCACTACCCTATTACCGATACCGGTTTTATACATTAGAACGTCGCGATATTTCGGCAGTGAATGTGAATGCGAGAGACTGGGTAGTTGTTGCGAGTGAGATTTCCATTCCGAATGGAAGTGAAACAGGTGCTGGTGCTGTAATGACCTATACGGTAACGGGTATTACCAATGAAAACAATCATCAATTTCGTGTTCGTTTGATGATTATCAATGATTATAATAGTCAACGCGCAGTATCGGAATATACCTACTTGACAAATATTAATAGTATCGCTGTGACTGAAAGCTCTGGGAATACGGTATACCCGTCGGTTTATCCGTATAAACCTAGCCGACCATTGTTACGTTTTGCTTCACGCGGCATTGCGAACTTAAAAGAGTTGATTGTATCTTTTGAAAATCCGAGTTACAGTGGAAATGCGGATTATTATGATATCTTCATTGAATACACTGCACCGGTGGGGGTTGTAGGTTCAGATATTTCTTGGAATAATATTTTTAATACCACCCCAGGAGTGGGAATTGCAACGCCACCATCTGTGCCATTACGCACATCGTCAGCAGCGTTAAACAATCCACAAACATTTATTATCACGTGTATTTCAGTGGTATTGGCGTATGGTTTTCGCATACGTTTACTCGGTCGTAAAAACGGGTTAGCAGAACCCTATCCTTATACATTGTATTCTGATTATTCTGAAGTAGACTTTATTGATTTATAAATGCGGCGCTACAGCTACGGCAACGGTTATGGCAATCCGGATTGAAGTGCTGCGACTTGCTCCATTGTAAGTGTTTCTGGAAAATCTACATTGAATTTGATTTTGAGAACGCCTGATTCGCCGTTCTTTTCTAATCCCAAACCTGGTATTGTTTTAATATTACCAGGTTTAATGATACTTCCAGGTTTGTTCGCAAGTTTGAATACACGACCGTTGATATGCGTGATTTCAAAGTCAAACCCGCAAAGCGCGGATTTCAATGAAATTGTGCGTTCCATTACTAAGTCTAGGTTTTCTACTTTGAATACGGGATGTTGAAGGACATTGATAACAATGTGAACGTCACCCTTCATTCCGACTTCATTTAAATGCCCACAGTCATTTAAAATAATCGTTTCACCGCCTTGGACACCTTTGGGGATTTGCGCGTGGATGGTTTCGCGTTCAATCTTTACAATATCATTGTCGGGGACTTGACGGTCGATTTCAAGCGGAATGGAGCACCCGTTATAACATTGTTCCAGTGTGAGCGATACCGTTTTGATAATGGTTTCGGGAACTTGGTATACACGGACGTGAGGTTGCTGTGGCGACTGTTGCTGCGTTTGATGCTGCGTTTGATGCTGCTGCGGGCGCCCGTGCTGAAACGTTTGAAATACGACTTTCGGGCCGGGGGCACCGTGTGCGCTGTGAATACCGTGGGCGCCGAACAACATATGAAGAAGTTCTTCAGGAATACCTGGAGGGAATCCGGGTGGGACGCCGCCGTGTGCGCCGAAGGGAAAGAATGCATTACCACCACCTCCACCGCCTCGCCGCATATTGTCATATGTTCGCCTCTTATTTGGTTCCGATAATATCTCATATGCGTTATTCAACTCTTGGAACTTTTGCTTGCTTTCGTCGGTGTTTCCATTCTTATCCGGATGATGAAGCATTGACATACGACGATACGCTTTCTTTATCTCGTCTTCATTTGCTTTTTCATCCACACTTAAGATTTTGTAATAATCCTTGTTTTTATCAATGTCACTGGTCCCACCGCCGGAACTGTGATACTGGAAGTCATCGTCTCCAAATCCATCACCACCCATTTCAAAAAATACATTAGGACCAGCTGCTCCAGGACCAAAAGGAAAGTTGAAGAACATTATGATGATACTTTGTAGGTATTATTATTTAAATGTATTATTTTATATACTTTACAACGCGTCATACACTCTGTTTCTTCATTATGAATTTCTCACCCGCGCACTTGGATATCATTCCTTCCTCCGATATTCCATTTATCACTAAGTATCAACCATCTAAAATTGACAACTTCGAACAATTGGATGAAAATACGAAATCCATTCTTCACAGTCTCATTGCGATGGATAATCTCAATATTATGCTATATGGCGGTTCAGGTTCTGGGAAAACATCCATCATTAACGCAATCATTCGCGAGTATTATAATAAATCTCCATCAGCCACCGTTGTCCAAGAAAATATTCTTATATTGAATAGTCTAAAAGAACAAGGAATCCAATATTATCGGAATGATGTAAAGGTGTTCTGTCAAACAATGACAATGATTCCGTATCGGAAGAAAATTGTGCTCTTAGATGACATTGACCTTATCAATGAACAAGGGCAACAAGTATTTCGGAATTGTATTGATAAATACAGCCACAAGGTCCACTTTATTTCATCTTGTAGCAATATTCAGAAAGTGGTGGATACATTTCAGTCCAGGAATATCATTATCAAAATCAATCCGTTGAATCACGTTTGTCTAAATCAAATTCTGCTTAAAATCAAGGAAAATGAGAGATTGTCGATTATGAAGGACGCGGAAGGTTTTCTTCTTCAGGTGTCAAATGGGTCTGTTAGGACATTGATTAATTATATGGAGAAAATTAAACTTATTGACCAAGATATTACATTTGACATTACCAATAAGATATGCACCAATATCAGTTTTCACCGGTTTGAAGAGTATACGCGAGAGATTTTGCGTTGTAATCACAATACAAACGCTGATGACAAAGATGTGGTTCTTCGCACCGCCAATTCGATTCTCTTTCAACTAAATGACGAAGGATATTCGGTGCTTGATATCTTGGATAACTATTTCTTATTCATCAAATTGACACCGTTGTTTGATGAGGATACGAAGTATCGGATTACATCATTGGTCTGTAAATATATTACGATATTCCATAACATCCACGAACATGATATAGAATTGGCATTGTTTACGAACAACCTAGTGGGGTTACGCAGCGGGGTTGCGCCCCCACACGACGCTAGGCGATAGGCGGTGCGATAAGCGGTGCGATAGGCGGTCTGCTGTATTAGTGCCTCCAACCAACGCGATATATGACCTTCGGTATAATTCGGCGCCAAACTTGATGCGGTTTCAGGGGCAACCTATCGCACCGCGTCGTGTGGGGGCGCAACCCCAGCGCAACCCCGCCCGAGCAGATACTTCCCCACCAATGTGTGCGACTCCAACACCTGTTTCGGTGATAATCTCGCAAACCATTGAAACTTGCTGCGTTTCACTATATCGTGCTCCGGGATATACATACCTGCAGCCGTGGGCGATAATGGGACGTCTTGGTCCGCCATTAGTTCTTCAATCAGCACAGGTTTGTTTGTCGTTGTTTTTACACCCAGTTCTTCTGCTGGAATGACGCTTACTGCGGAGGGTGTGGCAGCGGCAGCTTTCGCCATCCACCACCTCGTCGTCTCTCCTGTAAAATCCATATCTTGCGTATGGTCTTTACTATTCAGCACCATCAAGTATTCCATATACTCTTTCATAACCGGGTCAAACTTCTTACATCCCATTATCTTCGTTGACGGTGAGTATTGTTTTTCAGCAGCGAGAGATGACGTCGTCCGGAGTTCACCCATCACGACATTGGCTTTTTCAAGATGCGCGTCATATAACGACCGTAAGTCGTGGAAACAAATGAACGAACTTGGGAGTAAGAAACCGCCATAAATATGAAGGATGGTGGCAAGTGCCAGGTCGCGCACGTGGGTGCGAAGTGGGCGCGGAAGATGTTCTACACGCGTGCGCCATTCTGGGATAATTTTCACGAATGCGTCATCGTCAATGAGGCATACATTGAAACTCTCGCCACAGTGTTCAATAATATTGCGGATGGTCAGGTATTGATACGGTTGATTCAAATTATCACTCGTTCTTGTGCCGAAACTCTCCCAAGACCTCGCGTTTTTCTCAAACTCAATATGAATCCACAGGATAGGTTTGTTGTTCCTTGTGATGCTGCTATCATTGAGAAGATACTTCTGAATGAGTTCACCGTCGTTGTATTGTTCTTGAACGTCAATTGTTTTCTTATATTTGTTATATATGAAACCAATGAACATAATGAGGAGATAGGCAATCGCCAGTTTCAAGAGTTTGTTTTCTAGCATTGAAGAGAGTAAGAATTTTGGATATAATTATTGTTTCTTAAATTGTGTTGTTATTATAATTTATGAAAAAGCTTTATAATAACAAATAAAATATATAAAAAATATGAATAGCCTCATTGGTTTTATTATAGGGATTGTTGTGGTTTCAGCATTGAACTACATTGACGACGGTGATTACGCGACTAAAACTCAGACGATTGTCAGTGATAGGATGAGGTAAACATTCCGGAAGTGGGATGAAGTCTGCGCCATTCCATTCCACTTGTTGATATATCAATTGCGAAGGAACCGTGCGAAGAATGCGGCCATATTCAATTGTATTTCCACTCGTATATTTACAGTAACGCAGTATGTTGTTTCGCGCATCGGCTTCTCCTCTAATACGTGGACCGTCGACTAACTTGAAAGTCATCGTATATTTTGTCTTTGTCTTTGTCTTTGTCATTGTCTTTGTCTTTGTCTTTGTCTTTGTCTTTGTCTTTGTTCTTGATTTCTGCTTCAATGGGTTCAACTAAATCGTGAAAAAACATTTCAATTTTCTAACCGAAATATGTCGGAGTATAATTTCTTATGAATATCGCGAGTGATTTCGTCCTGTTTGGCTAAAATGAAAGCGCGGCGGGTATCCTCTTCCTCTTGTTGCATCCGTGTCTGCGAATAGATACGTTCCTGTTCTTGTTTGCTCGTTTGGGCGTATACGTCCCGTCGCGACTGGTCTCTAAATGTCTGTAGTTCATTTACACTATTAAATCTACGGGTTTTGTAGTAGTCCTCTTCCGTTACGGGAATCACCGTTTCAGTGTGTGCTTTCTTTAAGTCTTCATAACGAAGATTGCCGAAGATTCCGCTAGAATACTCTTGAGGGCGTTCTCTCGTGAGGTCGTATCCGGTTCCCGCGCCACCTCCGGCGTATTCCAACTCGCGTCTCTCGACGAGCGCATACTTATTCCGCAATTCTTGCTTACGTTGGTTTAATCGAACCACTTTATCCGCCCACGACCCGCTTTCGTCATCGTCACCGTTGCCAGTCTCGTCGCCGTCGTCTTTCCCGGAATTTCTGAACCACTCTTCATACCCACTCTCGGTTTCTTCATCTTTCAGGCGGTATTGGGTGAACTTTTCATTAAACCATTTATTGAATTCACTTACTTTCATTGCCTTCTCCGTCGCATTCGCGCTACTACCGACACCGGCCATTTCGTCCAGGCGGCGTTTCATTCTCTCGTGTGTTGATTCGGAATAGTCATCTACGTCATCGGAGTTTGGGCGGTAGCCTTCCGAACGCATCAGTCGCCCATAATCTACAATATTGGCGGCGGCGGTGGCGGCGGCGGCGCGCCCACCATCTATCGGGATATATGGCGCGCGGAGTGTATCATTAGCGACACACCTTGGCGCAATTGAAGGTAACACCGAGTTCCCCCCGCTAGTATTCCGCGGTGTTCTCTCAGCGCGTTGCGTATAATGCTCATTTGTAGCGGGGTGACGCACCGTATATATCTGATGAAGAATACGATACGCCTTCGTAAAAAAGAGAAAATACTCCTTCGGGAGTTGACTTTTATCTGGGTGCGTCTTTAAAACGGCGAGTTTTGCGCGCTTCAAATCGTCTTCATTAAATAAGGTTGGAAGATGGAAAAGCGAGAGAATATCTGAGAGATTGTAATTGTCGATGTTTAAATCGAGAGATTCCATACGGATATTTTCAATCTACGAATTATACATACATTTGTATTTCTAATTTTATGTTATTTACAAAGGAATAACATAATACAGGTTTCTCTGGCAAATCCGGTCATTATACCTTGGCGCATCTCGCGAAGAATGCGACGATATCGGGCGGGTTTGCGCCAGTGACGGAATCATCAGGAATAAACTCGGTATTCCTTGCTTTGTAAAATAGGAATACGGGGATACCATTGACCATTCGCTTCTGTTTCATAAATGCGTAGAAATCGAGAGAATCGTCAACATTGATTTCATAACATTCAATTGGTCGCCCCATTGCCGAGAGATTGGCAACTTGCTCCATTGCGAGGGTCTTGATGGATTTACAGGGACGGCACCAATCTGCGGTGAGTTTTAAGATGGTGTGCTTGCCTTGCTTCGAATTGAATTCAAGGAGTCCCTTAAATGATTCGCGGGTGAGTTCGGTGGGCGTGAGAGACATTACGACGTAGATGATATTGAGAAAAATGATACGAAATCAATTATAATAGATAAACAGAAAAATGTTTATATTGTAATACGCGTTATAAATAATCTATACATACTATATAACAAATTGATACACTGATAGATACAACGTCTTTGGAGCCGATGAATGTATTGGTCGTAATTGATGTTCAAAACTGTTTTATGTTTCATTCTGAAGGTGTACCGGGCGGTGGAACCTCTTTAAATGTAACTGAAGAAGCCACCTCACAAGAAATTGTGAACGAATTAGATTCTTTAGTTGATGATAAAACCCATGTCGTATTTTCGAGAGATTTTCATCCTGTGAATCATATTTCTCTTGAAGGATATGAGGGACGAAATGTTAGTATTGAAAAGGGTATTTGGCCGAAACATTGCAGGAACAAAACTCTTCAATGTGAGAGTCGTGCACCAGACACAGTCTGAACATATAAACATAAGCGACGAAACACGAAACGGCGACTATAAACTTAAAATGTAACACATATATTATGATTTTTTGTCATCATAATATATAATAGCGTTCGTCTTAAAATGAGTGACTCCTCTGAACCATCCATTCCCGTTGAAAATAGTTTGGAACCATCAATTCTTATGTTTTCGGACATAGAAGGATGTCAAGCTGACCCCGTTAATCCTCAAACGTATACTCTTTGTATGCCGGAGTTTTATGCCAAAATTACTGAAATGCTGTTAAATAAACCAGAATTAGAGGTTGCTTTTTTAGGTGATTATTTCGACCAAGGAATGCGCGTCTATCAATCAATTGTTGGATTGAATACGTTACTTGAGAATGCCAAGATAAATAATCGTGTTCACGTTATTTTAGGTAATCGTGACATAAATAAGTTACGTTTTTGTTATGAGTTAACGTATAATTTAAAATTAAATGAAACAATTCCACCTAAAGAACAACAATGGTCCCAATGGGTAGATTTTTATAATGGATTAAATGGAAAAAGTGGCGTGGAACTGGTGAAACACATACTAGATCAGTCTATGGGTGCTAAAAAAAAAGAAAATGGTAAAATGACTGGTTTATACTCGTTTGTCCCTCCAGATAAATTAGGTACTGCGACAGATGAGGTTGCATTAAAATATCTCCGGTCAGCATTTGGGTTAGAAAAACCAAAATTAGAAGGTAGTCTTGATATACCAGAATTTTTTTATAAGTGTAAGATTGCGCACGTGTTTAATGGTAAAGTATTACTTGCTCACGGTGGTGGTTTTGACCCAGAAGCATTTTTCGATGAAAATTACGTAAATTCTTTTAATCCAGTACAAATTAACTATTATACAACACTAGAAGAATTTCGTGCACGATTATCAACAACAGAACCCGAATTAACAGTAAAATATGATGTGAATAACTCAGTTGATGTTTACAATAACTTATTAAAAACTGTATTGGACCAAATAAAAGATGAAAAAAAAGGTATTACGAAGGAGTTTTTACTCCTTCAAGCACTTGGTCTTAAACCAAACAGTGAAGATGCTAGATATAAATCATTGATACAGTCTTGTAGCCAAGATGGTTGTTCGGGTCAAACAAAACCATTATCAGATGACAAGAATGGTGAAAGGTTGAGTGAAATATTACGAAATTCAGGTATTACACATGTGTCATATGGACATAAACCTGTATGTTTCCCTGTTCCTTTAATTTATCGTAGAAACGACATAGCAAATGTAACATTTATATCCAATGATACAAGTAATGCAAATCGTTCAGTAAAGGAAATTGGCGCGGGAACCGCAATCGGAACAAGTATCACATTTCATTCTGATGGAACACACGAAACTATGGTTAAAGTTATTACACTAGATGGTAATCCAGAGTCTCCGGTATTTAAGAATTATCAACATATGTTTGGACCATTTACATCCACTAATCCAGCACCAATATATTCACCATATGAAGTACCATCATTGCAATACGGATATATTGATACAAAGACGAATCAAAAAAATAATAAGGTGCTTGTTATGAATCCGGTCGGTTATAATCAACTCATGTATGTTGGCGGTAAACGACGTTCGCGAAATCGACGCGGACGCCGAACTTCAAATAATTTTAAGCGTAGTGTATTGAGAATCGTAAGTAAAAGAACAAAACGTAACAAATATACAAAACGTAATCGTAAACATTACACCGACCGAAAAGAAAAATGAGACAAACTTTCTATAAAAAAATAAAAAATTGTTCAGTTAATCTTTTTGGTGATATAAATGCACTCTTAAAGAGCATTATACTATTTGACGACTACAACCATTTACGATTGTAGTGGTTAGTATATTTTATTGAAACTTATAATCACGCTTATATTTTTCAGGTCTTTCTCCTGTTTCTCTATCTTCTATGTAAAGGAAAATAACAAATGGGAACGAGCAACTATCCATAATATGCATCTTCATAAAGCAGTTACTTCAATAAAAGACAAACTATTATCATATTTTTTAAAATAAAGAATGCTTATGATATAAAGATTAACGAAGTGTGACCAATTCATTTTCGTTGAAACATATGATTCAACGAATATTATACTTCCATTCCATTCCATTCCATTCCATTCGATTCCGTCCCCGCCGTTTCGCTTCAGTGTCAACACTGTGCGATATTTTTTATCATACCGTCACGTTATGCTCACAGAGCGTGCGATATTTTTACTCTATAACCCCCCAAAAACGCCGGGTTTGGATGGACATTTTTAAAATGTCCATTTTGGCTATAGCGCCGGAGACTTTTGAAACAAGAAATTGAAAAAACGCACTTGTGACTGATATGCTCTAAAATGCGATTTTTCGACGAAAAAAAGTTGTGACTGTCAGTCTCAGACCCATCAAGTCCGGTATGGGTGGATAGTCGGACCAACCGCCGCAAATGACGCGAATGGAGCGAAAAATATCGCACACTCCCAGACCATAATAGCATAACATCGGCAAAAAAAATCGCACGCATTTTAGACGGTGTCAGTAAGCGCACCATAGTATTTGCGTCATCAACATTCCAACCGGTATTCGCGTAAAGAGATGTGTTTAGTAACAAAAAGAGTTAAAAATATAATATTACGTAATGTCATACTATACTACGTTATTGTATGCTATATTATTGTAATGTATGTATTATCACTACACGTAACTTACACGATTTCAATAAACATCTTCTAACAAAAAAACATAACAAAAACAAAACCAAACAAGTATATGACAACTCATTCAATGTCACAGTGTCTTCCGTAAACGAATGTAATGTGATGTTGACAATATCTGATATTCCAAATACAACGGCACAGTCAGAACGGGCAATTGACAAAAATCCAAAATGTAATTATTGCAATATGAAAGATGCCAATGACACGTCAAAATCAGACGCAGAAACCGAAGGTAACATCGTGATACCGAATACATCGCAAACGGACAGTATTCTTCAACACATATTGGAGAATATTGCTAAGCTGAATGAAATTATGATAGATACTACAAAAAATAGTCAAGAAACCATAAAACAATCACAAGAAATGATGATGAAAATGATAGATGTATACAAACAAGCGCCACCCTCAATCACGAACAATATATACAACCATAATGGAGATAACAATACATTTAACTTGAATCTTTTTCTGAATGAAAAGTGTAAAAACGCAATGAATATAACCGAATTTGTTGATTCCATCGAAGTAACAATGGACGATATCGAGAATGTAGGGCGTAGTGGTTATGTTGAAGGGATATCATCCATCTTTATCGATAATCTCAGAAATACGGATATAAATAAGCGCCCCATTCATTGCACTGACCGTAAACGTGAAATTTTATACGTAAAAGATGATGACCGTTGGGAACGCACAAATGTTGATAGCGAAAAGTTGAAACACGCTGTTTTACGAGTAGAAAAAAAACATATGTTGATGATACCCAAATGGGCGGATGAACACCCTGGTTGTGAAAAGAGTGATAATTACGGAAATGATAAATATATGAGTATATGTCGGAATGTAACCGATGGGACAGATGAAAAAATGTTGAAAATCGTGAAAAACATAGCAAAAAAAACAGTAATTGATAAAGAGATGGATACTATCAACTAAAGTGGATTCTTTGCGTCATACTATCATCGCCACCGGCGAATACAACTCGTGAATCTCCTTATAGATATCGTTTATCATCGCATAAATCATCGTTCCAGCAACTGTTACAAGAGGCAGATATTCAATCATCGTCCGTCTATATTACAATATACACGACGTATACTATAATATACGGGTATATTATACGCGTATATTATACCGATGCCACTTTCATCTTTCCACTCCACTGTTACCACCGGCGTCCAACGCATCGTTGTTCAATCCGCGCTCAACAATTCCGGTGTAATGCGCCATAGTCTAAATGCGAATTATTACGCCAACCACGGTCGTCCTGGTTTAGCGGTACGCGAAGGCGCAGCTGCTGTTTATGATGCGATTACAGGTAGTCGTAAGTAAACGATTCGTTACAGTTACGTCATATCACGGATGATGACCTGCGAATTCGGTTTCGTCGAGTGCGACGCGAACCACCTTTACCATTTTCTCTCGGAGAACGACTACTTTCGCGTCTACGACTTTTCGGGGAGGGTGATTTGCGCGCAGATTGAGATTTTGTATGCCGAGACGCCGACGCGCGTGCCGTCTTTGCGCGACTAGATGTGCTTACTTCAACATCCTTATATTGAATGATTTGAGTAAATATATCATTGGAAAGTCCGAGTGTCTCTCGATGTTCACTTTTATAGTATGGGAAACGCTCTAACCAACAACGAAATGCTTGTTCCATATCTCCACTATTTTCATTGAAGCAATCGACCGCTGCCTTTCTTACTTTCGTCGCAGACATTTCACCGACTGGACCTGACCCCGCCAAGGCATCGATGCCTTGAACATTATCACAATCAAACGTGATGCTGTCATAACTCAACCGTAATGATTTACACGCACCATCCCTTACAAACGAATGTTTTTTCAGGTCTTCATATTCTGGTTCGGCTGCTGCCTCACTCGCAATCAACCCTTTTTTACCCGCGACTTGTATAATCTCTACACGCGTGGTTGTGTCAGTTATAATGTTTGATACAAACTCGACGATTTGTTTATTGGGGGGTTGTATCATCATTTGAAGAATATAATCCGAACGCATCCCCTCGTGATATCCTAGTTCGGCTAGTTTCGCGCGAATAAACGCAGCCTTCGTCTCGTGTTCTATCGGATTTTCTTTTGTCCGTTGACCACCATTTGGTCCATTTCCCAATAATATCAACGCCGGTGTATGACTTGTTTGCGCCAATTGAATCATTTGTTGTAAGAGATAAATATGTCCTGCGTGCGGAGGTGTTGTTCTTCCGATGAAAAAATACACTTTTTGCGGAGGTTGCGCGGACCTCGACCTCGACCTCGACCTCGACCCTGTTTCGGTGTATGACATTTCTGATATACAATAACTAAATATTGTATTATTATTGTATTCTTATTGTTCATTGCGTCATCCCTGTAACCGCCCGCTCCAACTCCGAAATCCGGATATGTGGCAACTCGGTATGCGCCTCCCAGAAATACTTACAATACGACCACTTAAAATCCAGTTTATCGCAGTAATAATGTGAGTAATACCGCTTCAATTTCTCTGCCACTGCGGGAGGCAAAAGATTGTGCGACGCCATCGGAAGAACATAACACAACTGGACAAGGTCACGCACCGGATTCTTCACAGGCGTAGCTCCCGTTGGAAACAACACAGTATCTAAATGCGGAATATAACGCATTAAATCCACCAAAAGTGGCGCATAGGGGTATTTGTATGTCCACCGCCAATCCACGCAACCCGTTGAATAATACCGCATCGTCCATTCTAACCCTTCAATATAATTCACGCAAATCATCTGAAGTCGGTCTACGCTGCCGCCCCGATGCCCTCCACTACGGTCTTTCGCATAAATATCGATGCCAAATAATGCGTCATAATACCGAAACTCCCAATTCTCGCGAAACGGGTCGATATATCGTTCCACCGCGCGCTCTTGAAGCGGAATCGTCATAAACTCCGTCAATGAATGGCAGCGTTCCATATTTCCGACCCATCGGGTCACACGGTCACACGCGATTTTTGTGAGTTCACGAATATCGACCGCAACGTCGGTAACTGGAGCGCCACCACTCGTGGTTGCGGTCGTTCCCGGTTTTTGGTCTAGACCTCCCAATTTCGGAGGTTCGCCGCAACCGCCACCGAATCGCTGTTTTCCTTGTCTATCGCGCGTCTTATGTTCGTTCATAAATCGGTTATGTTCAGTATCCGCCAATAACGCGATAAATGCGCGCATCGTTTTCCATACAATCGTCGGTCTACCATCCATAATCGTACGCGTGACAAGCGACTCCTTATTCTGCCGAAACATATTTGCATACGTCTGAAGTAACACGGTCATTCCATTCGACCGTAAATTCAGGGACGGGAAGTGTGGCATAAAGTCGTTCCCGAGCATAAATGTCATTACAATGTAATCATCAATCGCAGCAATTACGTCAGGGGTGATACGCGCCCTTGCCATCGTCGCTGCCGTCGCCGCTTTCGCCTCGGTGGCCACCGTCGTAGCATCCGATACATACGCGCCCGTTTTCACGCCTCCCCCCGTTGTGTCGCGCATCACCTTCTCCAATGAACACGCAAACTCAGGAATATCCAAATAATATTGTTCACTACTTGAAAGCGCACTATCCAATGACTGGATGAATTCCGGCGTGTCACGATACAAGTAAATATTTTCTGATATATGAAGATGATTTAAACAAAGCATAATCAGGTCGGCATCCAAACCGTATATAAGCGTTGTTGTCTCACGATGAACTTCCGCATTTTCGCGAATATATTCAAATATTTTATGCTCACCTTCACCTGGTATGTCGCTTCCGGAGTAGATGTATACCACACTAGTTACAATGTTCCGCGTCTTCTCCGCACAATAATCGCGCATCTGTTGATTCAATTTCGCCATAAATCGCGTGCCAGGTGTAATTGCAGATGTATTCCAGGCATCGCCACCGTTCGTAGCATTTTTTGCTGCACCCGATGCCCCTCCCAGAGGGTCTAACAATGTATTCTTCCGGGCAATCATTTTTTCCACAACCGACGTAAACCACGATTTATAACGTCTCTCGCGTTGCTGATTTAGTTTAGCAACTGGCGCCACACCGTCAAACGCAATGAGAACCTTGTCTGATGGCCGAAACAATGCGACGTATTCGTTTATCTTTTCACATACGGTCTGAATCAATCGTGATTCATATTCGTCATTTGACATTCCTTGTCTCGGCCCGATGATACGGACAGCGTCATAAATGAGTCCATTTGTGTCCATATATAGATTATGGATTCGCGGCAACAATGACAATTTTTTAATCACATTTTTGTGCTGCTTGACGACATTTGAGAAATAACTTGGAATACCCATATTACAGTGAAGGATACGGATTAGGCGTAGTTACATATATAACTTCATTTATGTTTAACTTCAATTTAATGCGATAATTATAGTAATAATATAAAATTATAATACTACAAAATTGTAATATTACAATTAAAGTATCACAAGTATATAACACGACTCCGCGAAAGAAATATGGCACTTCAACTCACATTTTCCAATATCATCCAACTCTTCAGTATATTTGCGCCTCTGTTTTTAGGCACGTTCCTCGTGCTTGTTTCTGTATTCAATCAAAATATCAAGGGTCTCATCTATCTCGGCGGCGTGCTTATCGCATCCGTCATCAATTATATGGTGAGTATGGTAATTGGAAGTGAACCTGACAAGAACGAAGGGCCTATATGTAACATTGTAGAATTCCCACTTGTCCCAGGTAGATACAACGTTCCTAATTATAACAGTATGTATATCGCATTTACAATGATGTATCTCCTCCTTCCAATGTTAAGCAACAATCAAATTAACTTCTGGATTATTGGCACAATTGCGAGTATCTTCGCCGTAGACGCATATGTTAAACTCCAGTATTTCTGCACAGTGCCGCGCGGAATCGTCATTGGCGGTGTTGTCGGTGCATCCCTCGGCGCACTCTGGTATTTACTTTTGAAGTTGAATAAGTTTGAAAGTTTACTGTTTTTCAATGACTTGACAAGCAATAACGTGGTATGTAACCGCCCGAAGAATCAGACCTTTAAGTGCTCGGTGTATAAGAATGGGCAGGTGATACAGGACCTCTAGTCTTTTTTGTTGTTCTTTTGTTGATTCTCCACTCCTTTTTTGTTGATTCTCCACTCCCTCATTACGCATTCGCGTAACTTCGGTCGTTGCGAATCAACAAAACCTGTGCGATTCGGAGGTAACTTCGGTCGGTCGGTTGGTCGTTGCGAATCAACAAAATATCGGGTGATAATGGTTATGATATTAAGCATAAAACTTCCCGTAATTCCGCACCATCCACGCCGAGAAATCGGACAGCAGGAGTTGCTTATGAAATCCATTCGAAAACATTTTCAGGTTCCCGCTGGAGCGGTCGCCGTATATCTTGAAAAAATATTGAACGACTTCACTCGTTTTCGCGCGGGAGTATTTCGCATTTGCTTCTTCATAGGAGAACCTCGCCTTCTGTTTACGAACATTTACTGCGTTATGAAAATCAACCAAGAAATAGTGAAGTTGGTCTTTTGTCGTGATTTGCGCCAATATCCGTGCGTGTGTCTTCATATATTCAGTAGCGTGTTGTGTGCACTCTGGACACGGTAAATTCGCACATATTCGTTGTATATATTGAATTAATTCAGTTTTTATTTCTGAAAAATTATCAGGCACTGCTTTATAGGCCAGTGTATGAAATAAATACCATATAGAAGGACCCCATACACTTTTTGAAACCATTTATAATGATAGAATGATAGAATGATATAATGATATAATTATAAGAATGATATAATTATATGAATATAAAAAAATAACAATGTTATATTCATAACGGTATAATTATGGAAACAATTGAATACAACTGTGATATTGACTTCTTCAATGAATTGAAGCAAATGAAATGTAAGGCATCTCAGTCCGCGTCATCCCCAGCGCAAGCAACTGACTCAGTAAATGTGTCTACATCTGACACTCCTCACTGTCTTATAACTGATGAACCATTACGAAAAGACCATATTACTCTTCAATGTGGTCATAAATTCAACTATGTTCCATTGTTTAAAGAAGTATTATTTCAGAAATGCTCTTTATTGCCTAAAAATATCTCAATGAACATCATTACAATGTATACAAATAATACACAAGTAAATTCGTTACCAATATATTCTTCCGTAACCTCATCATCTGAGTCGAAAAATACAAATATAGTTTCTGTTACATATAATAGTTCGTATAATCTTGAAACAATGAAACTTCAATATAATGAAATGAAATGTCCTTATTGTCGCACAATTACAAATAATATCTTACCATTTTATCCTTACCCTGAGGTGTGTAAAGTGAAATATGTAAATTCACCTTCCAATTTAGCACTTCCTAGTCTTTCGTGCGAATATCGTCAATCCACCACAGGAAAAGGGTCAAAAACGAGTCACGAAACAGGTCTAACTACTACGTGTAGAAATGCTTGTGTATATAATGAAAAGTATGATATGATGATATGTAATAAACACCTTACTAAAAAAAATACAGAAGAAACAATAGAATTGAAAATATCTCCTCGTAGAACTAGAAATCACGAATCAACTACAAATAGTTCAACTTATGACATTATTACAAATGATGTTGAAAATATAATTGTATCACATCATAATCCAGCAACGTCAGTATGTTCTTTTATATTGTTGTCAGGTGCACGCAAAGGAACTCCATGTGGCAAACCGATGTGGATACCAAATACTATAAAAACACCTATATATAAAACATATTGTAAAGCACATTGGAATAGAGTTACACTTCCTACATCTTCATAAATACATTATTGACTTTTGCGTTTCCAGGAAGAGGTTGAAGAGGACATAATGAAGAAGAAGGCGGACACGATTTTTGTAACTTCGCGCGACGAACTGAAATCGATGATGAACCTACACCTGAACCAGCAGTATAAGACGCATTCTTGTTGTTGTTATGGGTGTCTCCCATTAGAGTATAACGCACGCGCCGTAACATTTTATATATATAATATTGCAATACAATATAATATTGTATTGCGTTATAAATTCAATGAATTTCATTAAACGCTATCTACCTGACACATTATCTCGTCGTGACAAAGTGAAACAACGTAATGAACTTACAAAATCCCGTAGATTATATAAAAAGCACAAATATTATACACGAAACACTGTAAAATCGTTTACATCTAAACCATCGAAACATCTATCCCGTGCGAGAGCAATTTATAACATCCATAATATTCGTCCTACGAGAGAACTCGCCGAGCATACGGGATGCTCTCTAAAAGGATTGAGGCAAATTGTCCGTAAAGGTGAAGGGGCATACTATTCATCGGGGTCGCGACCAAATCAAACACCTCAATCGTGGGGATATGCTCGTCTCGCAAGTGCAATTACAGGAGGAAACGCATCCACCGTTGATTTTCATATATTGGATAAAGAATGCGACCATCGTAAACCAGCGTATCGTTTAGCAAAAAAATATTAAAATTATAATATTGCAGATACATATAATTATCAATGAACGAAACAATACAACATCCTATTCTTGTTCATGGTGGCGCCGGTCCAACTTCTTGTGCCGTGAGTATGGATATAGTACCGACCACATCAAATACACCCGTATCCTCTGGCGATACTCCAGTAACAACTGTTACAAAAGACGTGTTGAAAGACTATTTACGTCAATGGGTTCGTATTGAAAATGAAATCAGCACACTTTCTGTGGAAATTAAGAAACGTAAACTTATCCATCAAGGACTATCATCATCGCTTCTCAAAATAATGCGTGACAGCGATATTGACTGTTTCGATATTGCAAATGGTCGTATTGTATATTCAAAAACAAAAACACGCGCGCCTCTCAATAATGGTCAATTGAAATCTGCTCTCACAAAATATTACAAAGATGAACCTGATAAGGTGAATAGTCTTACTGAATTTTTATTGGCGTCTCGTGTTGAAAAGACAAAGGAAACGATTAAAATGAAAATACCTAAAATCAAATAGTTAGATATGTTATACACGTTCACATAGATAATGTTTTATAGTGGTGGTGCAAGAAAGAAAAATGCAATTCGTGAGATTTTGAAAAAAGTGTCAAAACCTAAACAATCACGCGACCGCGAAGACGACCGCGAAGATGACCGCGAAGATGACCGCGAAGATGACCGCGAAGATGACCGCGAAGATGACCGCGAAGACGACCGCGAAGATGACCGCGAAGATGACCGCAATTATAATTTTGATGATGTATCTGATGCTTCGGATACAAGTGAAGAACAAAATATGAAATTAGTTGACTACAATAGTGATAACAGTAACGACGACAATGAAAATGACCCTCCAGACATTTGTATAACTACATTAGGTTCGCACGATACACGTCACTACCATTATCGTTATGCTTTCATCGATAATGAATTGGATTATAACATAGAAGAGTTTTCTGAAAAACATCCAAGTATCAATCAATATAAGTTTATTATTTATCAAATCAATACAAGCGCATCAACACCATTTTTAGAATTCTTGACGTATTGTGATACTGACGCCCAAAATCCAATATGTCAGTTTCCATATTATCAACATAGCGCAAAACAGCACATTCGTAAAGAGATCGATGGAATAATGAATAAATTATTTACACGAAAATATAGATATAGAGGATTTTTTGGTCACGATAATGACAGTGTATGCTTTATCTTTTATGAAGTATATTTCAACAAAAAAGAATCAAGATTACGTTCACTTCATCGCGAACAAGACTATTGGCATTGGGTCACCACTCCTGAAATCATCTACCATCATAAATATGTAACCATTCCAATCGATGAAACGGTAGTCGAATTATTTCATATTTACCCCACAATTGGGGTATTACAAGCAACCCCGAATACTGACCGAACATCGTTATTAAATATCGAATTACCCACCATCGCCTATTATGGGTCGGATATATGTTATGCCAAAAACACAGCAATATATGGATTAAAACGTGAACCGATTATTTCTAGATATGGTCCATTTTTCTATTTTACAACTATTGAGCATTCATATTATTGGGCGTGTTATCATTTTCCATCAAAGAAACGAACTGGTCCCAATAATAACAAGTCAATGCGAGTGATTCGTAACAAAATCAATGGTGGGATATCACGATACGCTATTTTTACAAAACGAATGAAAACTGTATTTATTGACGATGATTATGATGATACAAATGTAAAAAAATATGTTGATAGAAAGAAAATATTTCAAACTAAAATCAATGATTACCGCCATAATTTAGAAGTTTACACACCAAACATTTATAATGTTGTTTATAGTCACGGATACGAATGGACTGAAAAATATGACACAATATACAATGGTTTGTATAATGTAAATAATAAATATTTAATGCCAGTATGGTGTGTGAAAGACCATAAGAATTTCACATTATTGTCGTATTATGAAGTGAAAACGGGTGATGGTGTGACGATACCTCTGCATTACGACGAAGGATTTAATGAGTATACAATATTGTAATTTTGTCGTTGAAGTATATAATATTGCCTCCGTTCGTCTATTTGTCTATTTTGTCCAATTATCCGTTCATCCGTCTTGACAATGGGGTTTTTTGATAATAAGTTTTACAATTTTATAATGCTATTTTTCGTGAGTGGTATTATCGTTCAAATTATGAATTTCTTTGACATTGAATTTGTTTTTTATATTAGTTATTTGCTATGGTTTATCGCGATTGGTATATTCGTCATTGTTCTTCCGCGAAGTGAAAGTTCGGTTATTTAGAATAATTATTTGTATGGCATATATACATATATCTGCCATATCCCGAGTAAAAAACAAACAATGACTGAAAATATAACATACAACACTGAATTAGAACAACTTCTAAAGGAAAATTCCGAAGAATGCGAATCACTCTCTATTCTTCATCGTATGTCATATGAAAAATACAATAAACGTTCCAATTACATTAATATCCCAGTTATTATATTGAGTAGCGCTATTGGTTTTATTACGGGTATTGATTTACAATATGATAAGATGAATATTATTTTAGGTGTAGGGAGTGTGTTTGTGGGTATTATCAAATCAGTTGATACTTATTTTCAACTTGCTAAACGCGCTGAGTCACATCGCATATGTTCTCTTCAATTTTCACAGATATCTAAAAAGTTACAGATAGAACTCACACTTCACCGTAAGCAACGTGCCACCGCAGAAAATATGATGAACATTGTGAAAACTGATATAAAAAATATGCAGGATATCGCACCGCTTATTGACGATGATATTATTGAATTATATAATATGAAATATCGGCGTTATAAGCGCGTAAAGAAACCAAATTTTGTAAATGGACTCACAGAAGTGAAAGTAAACCCTTATAATAATGAGCGCGAGTATGAATTTGCAAGTAGACAGGGAAGTCGTGAAGCAAGTCCGAATAATGAAACCACCGTGAATCAAGTAGAGTTCCCATTGCCATCACATTCATCACAACGCCAGAACCAGAATCAACCTAATACATTGAATCCACCGAACCAATCGAATCCTGATGAGGATGATTTAAGTATTGACCCAGTTCAAATTACGGATGTAAATAATCAACAGCAAAATGCGCAAATGTTAGAAATGTATCAACAGTTACAGGCGCAGGCGCAGGCACAGGCGCAGGCACAATCACAGGCACAATCACAGGCACAATCACAGGCACGAATATCATCACATACACTAATCCCCGTTCAAATATCACCATCAACCAATTCGATTATTCCAATGAATCAAGAACAATCAACTATCGTAACATCACCATCTGGCGCATCTCCAGCAACAAGTGTTCGTAGTGTTGCGTCTATTCAATTAGGTCAAATACAAACTGACAAAGATGGGAATCAAGGAATGAACACATAAAAATTGAAACATAATATAAAGAAATAGATATTCAGCAGAGTTGTATATCTATTCAGGATTGAGTAAATGAAACCAGTTACAAAACCAGTTACAAAAACAGTTACAAAAATAGAATTGAAAGATAAACCTGAAACTATAGTTGAGAAAATGGAAGGAGGTATTTTGGTGAGACGTTACAAAGGACAAAAGGTTGAGATTGAATGAAAAAAATTGATGATGTGGCAAGAATAGACAAAGATTGAAAAAATTGAAATGATTTTTAATGAAAAGGTAGAAACTAACGACCAAGAAAAGTAGAAACGATGGACAGACTTTTAACTATAATGAACCAGATGACCGGTAAGAATATCGAAGAACTCAGAAAAATAGTTCACGATGAATTGGATGAACTTGAAAGAGAGGTGAATGCGATGAAGGAACTGTTGAAGGTGAAACCAGTTGTAGCAGTGTCGTCAAAAGCGCCAGTTGTGAAAAAAGGCGTAAAAAAAACAGTTGTTGTGGCGAATGATGATGTCATCCATACTGAAGTCAACCCAGTTGTTAATACTGATAATGATGTTGCAAAAGATACAAGCGATGTTTTGAATGCTACTGTCGTCACTGCTTTGGTGAAATCTAAAGAAGAAAAGAAAAAACCAAATTCAAAAACGACAGGTGGAAGGAAAAAAACTGCTGTTGCCTCCGAAGCAAGTGCTGTCACTGTGACTGAAGAACAAGGACAACCACACATTACCGACGAAGACGTGAAAAAAAATAAAGAAGTAGTTGTGGAAAAGGAAAAGAAAACGAAAAAGACAGCAGCAAAAAAAGTTTCACCTAATGTATCAGTAACAACTACTGATACAACAAGTTTAAAAACAAACGAAGTCGCCATTCCCATCATTTCAGTCGCTCCCGCTACAGAAATCAATACTACTGAAAGTGTGGACGAAAAACAAACAAAAGAAACCAAAAAGCAACAGAATAAGAAGGAAAAGAATACTTCTACTGAAAAACCAAAATCCAAAAGAAGTAAGAATAAAGAAACTGTTACGGAGTCTGTTGTGACAAGTGACCAACAACAACCATCGCAACAACAACCATCGCAACAACAAATGTCAACATCATTGTTGGAGATTCAAACACAATCCTCTCTTCTTGGAGAACAAGAACAAGAACAAGAACAAGAAGAAGAAGAAGTTGAAGTGGAAGAATTTGTATATGATGGTGTGTTATACTTGAAATCTTTGAAGGATGTTGTATACGATATCGAGACTAGTGAAGAAATCGGAATTTGGAATGAAACTACAAAATCAATCTGTGTTGATTAAAAATACGAAAACCTGATAAAATTACAATTGTGCATCGTGGTCACTATAATATTGTAATTTTTTTTCGGAGAAGAAGTATTTGAGGCGGGACAGAGTTATGTGGCGTTATCAAGAATAAAGTCGTTAGAAGGAATGAGTATAATAAGTTATGATGTGAAAAAAATACTAGTGAATAAACGAGTGAGGGAGTATTATAAAAAAGCCTCAGGACGAGTTTCGATCTCGTTCTCAGATGATCAGTCTGATATACCAAACCTGAGGTAAACGAAGTAGTAGGATAGTAAGGTTTTAAAGTCGTGAGACGGAATAAATCTGTGAAAGAATAAGGAATAATAAAGCGTCGTGAAGGATAGAGAGTATGGGGAGTTCTCACCCAGTGTATTCTAGCAAATAGGGGTAAATATGGTTACATTTAATGTCCGTGAAGAATAGACAATACCGGAGGTTGGGTTCGGACCGACGTCCTCAGGGTGCCCTGTGCACATCCACAGCGCGCACCCAGGTTAGGTTAGTTGCTCAAAGTGCCTGAAAGCACCAATGCGAAGTGAAGAATGAATACCGGCGACAGGCTTTGATCCTGTGTCCTCGGGGTTATGAGCCCCGCGCTCTAGCCGCTGAGCTACACCGGTATGAAATACAAGACGAGTGCGAGTCGTCAAGACCGAAACGTATATAAAATACGAATGGTGAGAAAAGAGAAAAGAAAAAAATGAGTTTCAATTTTATTAAAAAAGCGTGAAAGAATGAATATCATAAAAAAAGTGTGGAACATAAAGCACCATAAGAAAAGACAAGCGACGCGTTGACCGACGAAAATGTAGAGAGTAAGAAAGAACGGATGATGAGCATAAGTAAACGTTATGATATGAAACGGTTGAAAAAGGAAAAGACGAGAGATTTATAATCCATTGTTCCGTGAATTTAAACCAAGAGTCAAATCTAAATCTAACTGTTATTATTCATATACTAATCCATAAGGAATCTCTCAGAACATCATCGAAGAATCTCTCAGAACATCCATCCAAGAATCTCTCGGAATATCCATTCAAGAATCTCTCAGAACATCCATCCAAGAATCTCTCGGAATATCCATTCAAGAATCTCTCAGAACATCCATCCAAGAATCTCTCAGAGCATCATCCAAGAATCTCTCGGAACATCATCTAATAATCTCTCGGAACATCATCTAATAATCTCTCGGAACATCATCTAATAATCTCTCGGAATATCCATTCAAGAATCTCTCAGAACATCATCTAATAATCTCTCAGAACATCATTCAGGAATCTCTCAGAACATCATCTAATAATCTCTCGGAATATCCATTCAAGAATCTCTCAGAACATCATCTAATAATCTCTCGGAATATCCATTCAAGAATCTCTCAGAACATCATCTAATAATCTCTCAGAACATCATTCAGGAATCTCTCGGAACATCATCTAATAATCTCTCGGAATATCCATTCAAGAATCTCTCGGATGAGAGAATTCAAACGTAAAAAAAAGGTGGACAACCTCTGCCGTAAGATTGAACCGTAGGTAGGAATGGACGGAGGATTAAGAAATCAATGAGTGAACGAATAACAACGTTGTCTGTCATATGACCCCAAGAGATTAGAAATACTCGTCCATAACACAGTGAATACCAACCTACATTAAAATGTAAAGATGGTTATTAAAAAACGAATGAATAAGTTGAATAATAAAATCATAAAAAGTGATAAATGAAATAAAAAACGCGCGATAGAGGATAATAAGACTCAATACTAGATATGTAACCGAATTCCCGTTACTCGATAGAAGTGTAATGGGTGTAAAAGTGAGCCGTTAAAAACCAAGCATAACTGCCGTAAGAATGGACGGAGAATGTATATAAAAAGAAGGAACCGTCATAGGGGCGGACCTTCCCGCCCAGGATAATGTATATCGTGTCAATTCCAACCTCAGGTAATCCTATGGAGGTAGAGAAGCGAATACGAGTGAATGTTTAAAACGTAACGGTTATTATTCAAATACTAATCCAGAGTAAATGTATCAAATTATCAAGAAGATATTTGTAAACATAAAAAATAAGAAAGGTAGAAAATGAAACATCGAGAGAATAGAATCATACCATAACTAAAAAAAAAACGAACAAAGGGGTTAAAATATTAAAATACTAATAGAAAAGATAAACAAAGGAATGAAGTAACTAGAAAAAAAACACACACTCCCCTGTGTATGTATGTAATATAAAGCGCAAACACAGAAACAAATATCAACATCATATTATTACGAAGCAAAACCCAAAATATCAAACTCCATTTGTTGTATCATATCGTGAAGACAGGAAGGATTAGGGTCAAATTTGCGCAAACCCAAAGCTTTGCGAGCAGCTTGAATTTTTTTATCAATATCTTCACGCCCTTTACGGAGTTTTTCGGAAAGAACGGCTTCACAAAGAGCACGTTTATCAGCAGCAGCAATCTTACCAGCAATACGAGCAGACTTAGCAGCAGCATTTTTTTCACGTTTCAAAGCAGCAGCACGCAATCCAGGAGTCATAGTAGTAGTATCCATTTCGTTAAGTAGTTCGTTCGTCTAATTCACAAATCGCTATATTCAATCATAACAGAGAAAAGTATTTCAATTTTTTAAAATGTACACTAAAAATCAATCAATCATAAACAAAACTAAGACCATTTACAATAACAAAAATAATAAGTCATACGCATTTATCTTACTCATTTCCGGTTTACCGAAAAAACCGAGAATAGGTTAAGAAAAAGCGCGGATTAGGGGGGCAGGGGGGCGGAACCTCCCCCCCCGCCGCCGTAAGAATAGACCGGCGAAGCGTAGAGAGTAAAGATGAACGGAGGATGTTTGTAGACAAAAAAGAACGGTTGGAAAAACAAATGTCGAGAGATTCCGCCGTCTATTCTAACCTACGGTAAAATCAAACGGTTGTTATTGAAATGCTAATACCCGAATATCTCAAACGAATGAATGAGAATCTCTCAAACGAATGAATCCGAATCTCTCAAACGAATGAATCCAAATCTCTCAAACGAATGAATCCAAATCTCTCAAACGAATGAATTAGAATCTATGATAATATACATCGAGACCATAATGCGATCCGTCGATCGTTATATGGGCCATTTCCGGCTACCCGATAACAGTGTAAAATAGACCCGAGCATAAGCGCCGTAAGAATAGACCGGCGATAGCAGCGACGAAGTCGCGGAGAGTAAGAATAGACGGGGATGTTTGTAGACAAAAAAGAACGGTTGGAAAAAGAAACGTCGAGAGATAGAATAACCCCCGCCGTCTATTCTAACCTACGGTAAAATCAAACGGTTGTTATTGAAATGCTAATATCCGAATCTCTCAAACGAATGAATCCGAATCTCTCAAACGAATGAATGAGAATCTCTCGAAGATCGGGATTAAAGCCAATAAAAAAGGTCGAACCAGGCACCCCCGCCGTAAGAATCGACCGTAGGTATATATAGACGGCGGATTTACTTACCTTCCCTCTCTGTCACCGTCGCTGGGGGGCGGAACCCCCGTAAATATAGACGGCGGATTTACTTACCTTCCCTCTCCGTTCCACCGCCAACCCCCTCCGTAACCGTCGCAGGGGGGCGGAACCCCCACCGTCGTTGGGGGGCGGACCCCCCCCCTATTCATCAGCCATTTCCTCAACACAGGAAGAACAAACCATAACCTCATCCACACCCCCTTCATAACCGATACACTCACAGTTGGGAAAACAATTCCAGTCAATTTTGTCAATCAATCCTTCGCCACAGTAGAAGCAACTCCCCATCGAGGGTCGAGCACAAGGACGCGGAATGGCAGGAAGGCGGTGCAAATGACAACCGGGATGCGAAAAGTGAAGTTGCGTAATTTCAGAATCAAACGCATCATACGCCAACCGAGACATAAAGCCATCAGCACGCAAAGAATCATAGGTAGCCGATGTGCTGCCGACCAATGAGGCGTAACTGTCACACTCTTTGAGTTTCAAAAGAACAGCGCGGAGAGAAGGAAGACAAATCCAACGAGCACAAATTCTCTCGAAATAATGTTCAGCAAAGTCAGGATTGCTGTGAGAATCACACACAATAGACTTGACCCGGTCACAAACAAGAGCACGAAGATGAGGGGCGATGGCATCAAGAGAAACGCGGTTTGGACCACACCGATGAAACTGGAAAAGTCCGCGAACAATAATACGGAGAGTATCCAAAGTCCAAATGAAACGAGAAGGTCCACGAAGTTTGCGAGCATATATTCCGGCAAAAGAACGAGTATTCATATGTTGTTTCTGAAGTGTAAGCACACAATCACACGAAATAAGAAAAAGCATTTCAATTTTATTGATAGACACGGACACACACACACACTGAAATCGATTCCACTCGTCGTAACACGGAAAGAAGGGAGCATTCCTTGGCCTCACATCCTCAAGAGTTGTCTCCCAACCTTCCGAGTTCGCATTATCCGAAATGAATGGCTTTGAAAATTTATACAAATAACATCATTAAAAAAAACACCACCGATTATATTTTGTTTTGTTTCACAGTCACAGTCACAGCGTCACCACCATCATCATCATCATCATCATCATCATCTGTAGGCGGCATTGGAGAACGCGCCATATCCGCAGCTCACATAGCCATTTTTGTTGAAGTAGTCGAAGCACGAGTGACACATAAGCGAAAATCCACCAGGCATACGAGGGTCACACGTGAAGTCGGCACGGTCATCAAGTCCAACATCACACGTCACACAGACGCCGTTATTTGTGCTGGTCACATTTCTTCATCCGCTCTTCGTGAGTAAGCTTGAATCCAGGTTCGTGAGGCTTCGTCTTCGCATTCTTCTCTTCTTTATCACAACAACTAAATACCACAACAGACCCACAAGCAGCAACAGCAGCAGCAGCAGCAGCAGTAGCAGTCGTGTAGTGAGTAGCAGTAGTCATTTGTTCGTTCGTTCGTTCGTTCGTTCGTCGGGTTCGATATCGTTACTATAAAGTAGGAAAAGTATTTGAATTTTATCCAGACATAACGAGAAACAAAAACATCAATAAAAAACACACGCCCCTGTGTGCTTGTTCACTCACCAGAATCCTTTTGCCGAAAGTCGAAATCGCATCTTAGAGGTCAACGACTCAATAAGAAGACACACAGAAGTAGGGTTGGGTTCATAACTCCCAATTCCAAGAGCACACCGGGCAGCAGAAACTTTCAAGCCAATACGAGCACTCTCTTCAGCAATCATAGCACTTCGCTCAGATCGAATCTTCTCATCTTCAGCTCGTCGAGCAGCAGCAGCAGCAGCAATATTCCCAGCAGCACGCGCTAATTTAGCAGCAGCAGCTTTCTCACGCTTCAAAGCAGCAGCGCGCACAGCAGGGCTCATCATTGTATCACTAGTATCCATCTCGTATCTAAAATTCAGGTCCACTATCATCAACCATAAAATGGAAAAGTATTTAAATTTTATGAGGACACACCGAAATCGCGCATATCATAATACCCCCTCTTTTCACCACACCATATATGGTCTCATCGACACAGTTTTTGTGACCGAAAGACCGTTTTCCTACCGAATTCCGGTCACCGATAGAACCGAGATTCGGTAAAGAAAAAAGCGCGGGAAGGGGGTGGGCGGGAGAAGGGGGGAGAGAGGGGGGGCGGGGGCGGGGGGTTGCCGGGGGCGACGAAGCGACAGTAAACTTCCCTCCCTCCCTCCCTCCCTCCCGTTGGTCGGTCGGTAACCTATCAAATCCAAACTCCATTCTTACTCTTCGGTCAAATGATAGTTCTATCAATCCGTCTCTCATCATCTCCAATCTCTCAACAATCTCCAATCTTCAATGTCTCATCATCTCCAATCTCCAACCTTCCAATCGCCAATCTCCAACCTTCCAATCGCCAATCTTCAATCTCCAATCTCCAATCTTCAATCTTCCAATATCTCGTCAACCTTCAATCGCCAATCTCTCAACAATCTCCAATCGCCAATCGCCAATCTCCAATCAATCATCATCTCTAATCTAATCCAATCTCTCATCATCTCCAATCTTCAATCTCTCAACACTCAACAATCTCCAATCTCCAATCTCTCAACACTCAACAATCTTCAATCTCCAATCTCTCAACAATCTCCAATCTCCAACCTTCCAATCTCCAATCTCCAATCTCTAACCTTCCAATCTCTCAACACTCAACAATCTTCAATCTCCAATCTCTCAACACTCAACAATCTTCAATCTCCAATCTCTCAACAATCAACAATCTCCAATCTTCAATCTTCAATCTTCCAATATCTCGTCAACCTCCAATCAACAATCTCCAATCTCCAATCTCCAATCTCCAATCTCCAATCTTCCAATATCTCGTCAACCTTCAATCTCTCAACAATCTCCAATCTCCAATCTCCAATCTCCAATCTCTCAACAATCAACAATCTCCAATCTCCAATCTCCAATCTTCCAATATCTCGTCAACCTTCAATCTCTCAACAATCGCCAATCTCTCAACAATCTCCAATCTTCAATCTCCAATCTTCAATCGCAAATCACGAATATGTCATCAATATTCAATCAATCGAATATTCAAATAAATATTCTTAATGCGCCACATAGTTTCATTTCATATTTACTTCATATAAAATGATAATCAAACCTTAACTAATCGCTCATTCTAATTCTCAATAGACACAAACGGATAGAAATTCAAAGGATAATCACCGCGACCCCCATTATTCGGAAAATCCAACCCGGGAATAGGCATTGGCACACGATTCAGCGCAGGCGCACCATCATCACCATCACCCGCCCCAAAGGTCTTCAAAAAATACGAACGCTCAATACACGTCAACTCAATCACATCAGGCATTCCCGACGCAGAATGACTATAATTATTTCCATGAGCGTGAACAATAAAATGCGTCTCCGCCAACTTCTTCATACAAGCCCACTTCTGATGAAATTCCGCACCCCACCCAGCACCGGTAATCCCGTGAAACTCAATCACAATCTGACGAATCTTCCGCAAATCATCCGCCGTCATCCGCATCAACCAAGGATACTCACCGCCTTCAATATCCATCTTCAAAAACACCCGCGAATACTTATCCAACACAAATCGCAAATTCGTCTCCGAATCGGTATCCTCCGCCCCGCCGCCAATATTCTTCTTAAAGAACGTAATTTTATCGGTATATTGAGTCGGATACGACTGAATCGTTCCATCAAAAGCAAAACAGTTTGATTCATTCAAAGAACACACACCGGAATAACGGGTAAGAAAATCGCGCGTAAAACTCTCTTCATTGCTGACACCGGCGGAAATATAACAATCATAGACGCTAGTCTCGTCAGAACCCTCGCCAGCACCCCCAATTTCCGCAATGACATACCCACCATCATTTTGAACACCTAAACGAACCTTCTTAGTTGTATCAAAGGCATACACGCGCAACACATCCAGATAACTAACACACTCTGACATTATATAACAACGTGTTGTTTAAATAAGGATGAAGTGCAATATAAGGTTATCAAGAATAAAAAATAGAGTATTAAACGCGCTCCGCTACACGCCGCTCCACGCCGCTCCACGCCGCTACACGCCGCTACACGCCGCTACACGCCGCTCCGCTCCGCACTCACCTACGCCTACTACCGCCACCACCCAAAGAAGGCGGAGAAACCCCCCAAGGCGACGCAGCAACCAAGAACAAGAACAACGCAATGACAAAACTAACAATGACAAACAAACACACAGATTCAGAAAATCCAACATCCGAATCTAACGCAAGTAAGTAACGCCGCCGACGTGAAACAACATTCATCGTCGGCGCTCCTTCTACACTGCCGCCACCAGCACCAGCACCAGCACCAGCACCAGCACCAGCACCAGCACCAGCACCAGCACCAAGAGAAGAATCTTCATCTTCATCCACATCCGTTACGTATCCAATATATCCAACATCATCGCGATATGCCATCAAAGATTGAGTCGGACGAAACAGCAGAGGTTCCATAAAAGGAGGGCGATAATAACGCCGAACGCTACCGCGAACAAAGATATTACGAACACTTCGTTTTAAATTCATATTCAGTGACACTTCAGAACGTAAACAGACAGACACATCTTCATCGAGAAAACAAAGAAAAACATTTCAATTTTATACACAAATACACAAATAGACAAAGACCATAAAATTGAAGTTTTTTAACACGTTAAATGTGAAAATAACAAATACAGAACCCGATTATCCATTATCCATAAATAATGCCGTCAAAGAAATCCATCATTACCGCCAATAAAACCAATAAAAAAGGAAAAAAAATCCCCGAAGCAGCAAAAGCACTATCAGTCCAAGCAACCAAATCCGCCATAATCCGCGCAGCCGTGCCACAATGGTTCCGCCTTGACCCAGACCAAATCCAAGGCAACGCAGGTGGTTTCGTGTGGCAAATAAGCAACAAAGAACAAGTCATTCGCTATCTCATCATCGGCAGTGAAGGTGGCAACTTCTACCAGACCCCGCAACAAGTCAGTTCACAATGCGCTAGTTGCGTCCTGAGGATGACGCGCACCCCGGACAATTTCAAATGGCTATGCGACACAATCCGGCAGGTAAGTATTGAAGGCCGCGCAGCCAAACAAGAATCAACACTCGTCGCCCTAGCCACCATCATTGTATTCGCACCCACTCAAGAGGCAAAGACGCAAGCACTCGCAATTGTCAACGACTGTGTTCGCATCCTGACGCATATGTATATGCTGGCGTCATATATGACAATATTCTCAACCTCCGCCTCCACCTCCGCCTCCACCTCCGCCTCCACCTCCGCCTCCACCTCCACCTCCACCTCCGCCTCCCGCATTAGCGGGGAATTGAGCAAAGCGTCAATCGTAGGGGAGCAGAACCCCCACGGAACACCCCACCAATCGCACTCCGCCTCCCGCATTAGCGGGGAATTGAGCAAAGCGTCAATCGTAGGGGGGCGGAACCCCCACGGATTCGGTCGTGGAGTCCGTCGTGTCCTAAGCGAATACTTCTACTCACGCACAGGAATCGAACTTGCCAACCTCATCACAAAATACCAAAACCGCGAAGGCTGGACCATCAAGGACATCCTCACCCTAATTCACATCGACCCAAAGAAAATGAAAGACAATGGTGGTCGTCTCGCAATCGACTACGTATTCGGTCGCTTCGAAACCCCAGAATCTCACGCTTCTCTTTTGTCAATTGAAGAAACAAAGTCATCTCCCGTGGCCATCTTCTTCAACGCCATAAAAGAAATCCACACCATCGTAAATCGCGCTACCACCGCTAACACCGCAACCCACACACAAGAACTGGACCGAATCGTCCACCTCATCAACCAAGTCGGACTCTGCCGCGAACAACTTCCCACTCAGTTATTCAAGTACAAGAAAATATGGGAAGCACTTCTAACGAACAAAGGTGCCAACGGCAAAGGAAAAGGAATGCCCCTAACCGCACTCATCCGCAACTTAGGCAAACTCAGCACCGCAGAAATCGGAATTATTACACCCGCAACAATGATGACCCCCGCCGTCAAAGATATCTGTGACCGTATCACAGACGCCACCGACATCAAACGTTCACGTATCCATCCATACACGATTCTCGTGGCAATGCTGACATACAAAAAGGGCGAAGGCCTCAAAGGCAGTCTGAAGTGGACACCCAACCCCCAAATCATCACCGCGCTCGACAAGGCATTCAAACTCGCATTTCAGAACATTACACCGACAGGCAAACGCATAAAAATAGCGCTGGATGTAAGTGGAAGTATGTCGTGCGCATTTTGCACAGGTTCTCCTGATGTGAATTGCGCCACAGCCTCCATCGCAATGATGATGATGACATTATGGACAGAGCGGAGGGGGGTGACCCCAATGGGGGCAGTTAAACGAGCAGAACTGGCGTCGTTGGGGGACGCACCCCCCCTCTGGAAGACCATCCAACTACCAGACGGACGCACACTATACGAGAACACGAAGACCAATGAATGTCAGTTCAACAAGCCTGAAGAGAAATCCTGGCGATTGGAAGGTGGGGGCAACGTCCCCGAGGCGCAAAATAAGAACGTAGTTCCGTCGCAGGGGGGCGGAACCCCCTCGCGATTGGAAGGTGGGGGCAACGTCCCCGAGGCGCAAAATAAGAACGTAGTTCCGTCGCAGGGGGGCGGAACCCCCTCGCGATTGGAAGGTGGGGGCAACGTCCCCGGTAGACCAACCGTTGCCGAATACAAAACTACCAAGAAATACCTTGGACTCCCTGACGCCACCACAACCACAACACAAACATCATCATACGGATACAGCAGCAACTATTACACCACTGCTTCACCTCCAGAATACCTCCCTGAACTCTACCCACCTCCAACCACCCCTAGCAACGTGACTATCTGCGCCTTCTCCAACACCATAATCGACCTCACCAACGCCATCGTGGGTTATATGGACGCGACCACCGACCCCGCCACAGGTCTCCCCACAATGACCATCGATGACGCCCTCAAGCTAGTCGACCTCCCATTCTCATCCACAGACTGCGCACTACCAATGATTCGCGCACTTGAAAACAAAGAAAATGTCGACGCCTTCGTTATTTACACAGACAGTGAAACCTATATGGGGAAAATCCATCCACAAGTTGCTCTAGAGCAGTATCGCAGAGAAACGGGAATTGACGCCAAACTCATCGTCGTAGGAATGACATCAAATTGCCTGACCATCGCAGACCCAAAAGACCTCAATACACTGAATCTCGCAGGATTTGACACAGCCACTCCAAGAATCATCAACGACTTCATCGGGGGGAATCTCGCCCCCCAACAGCGAAGTTCACAAAGCAGCGCAGAAGAAGACGATTTTGTGATGCTGGAAGCAGAGGACTAGATGGGGGTTGTTCCGCCCTTCAACCACAGTATATAAACAGCGGAATAATAAAAACCAATCACACACACACACACACACACACACACACACACACACACACACACACACACACACGGGGCGGAAACCCT
>Ga0194129_10000807_pt1 | contig 56880 bp, 39 predicted proteins | sample TA2KigCa35mmetaG_FD_150862 | JGI IMG/M metagenome (GOLD analysis project Ga0194129, IMG submission 150862) | Freshwater microbial communities from Lake Tanganyika, Tanzania - TA2015038 Kigoma Deep Cast 35m | ecosystem: Environmental > Aquatic > Freshwater > Lake | place: Tanzania: Lake... | reverse complement strand
GGTGGTGGTGGTGGTCGCGGTGGCGGCGGTGGTGGTGGTGGTGGTCCTCCCGGTGGCGGCGGTGGTGGTGATTTTACAGCTGTTGTTGCTATTTCTGATTGTGGTAAATGATAAAATAAAAGAAAATATGGATTTAATGCCGCAGCTTCTTCAGCTGTATATGTTGGTTCAATAACAGCTGGAGCTTCTACAGAAGATGCTGAAGCATCTTTAGATTTTATCTTAGCATCTCCAGATACTTCAGCAGTTGTAGCCATCTTACTACTAGGATTTTCTTTCAAAGATTTTATTGTCTCATCTCTAAATTTAGCATCCCTTTGCATAGCTGCTATCGTTTCTTCTTTTTTTTTAACCTCTTTTTGCATAGCTGCTATCGTATCTTCTTTTTTTTTAACCTCCGTCTTTATAGTTTCTATCTCTTTATCTTTCATATTAACATCTTTGCGTATTGCTACTAAATTTAAATCTTTACTATTAATATCAATTACATATTGTTTATTTTCTTTTATTTTTTTTTCAATTTCTTGTTGTGTAATTTTATGTTCATTTTCAAGAGTTTGATATTTATCTTTAATTTTATTCACTTCTTCTTGAGCATGTTGCTTTATTATTTCTTCGTTTCTTTTTTTCTCAGCAAGCTCATCTATAATTTTCTTAACTTCATCTTTTTTTTGAAAATTAAAATCAGAACTTAAATTCATTATTGAAAATGTATAATTAAATCTTTGGGTGGGAAGAATACTTGAATCTGCTACAATTTTATCTATTTGTTCAATAATTTCTTTACTATTTGATATATTTACTTTTTCAATAAGTAATTTAAAAGAATTTCTAGTTTTTTCATTATCAATAGCCAAAGCAGAAAAAACAAGTGTTGTCACTAATAATTTTTTTTGTGCTTCAGTAAGTTCTTCTCCTCCTCCACTGAAACCTAATTCGTTGGTAACTTCTCCTCCTCCTGTCAAACCTAATAATTCTTTATATATATCAATTATTTTATCAGATATATTTTTATCAGATTTATTATTATCAGATTTATTACAGAAATGTGTAAGAATAATAAATTTAATTAGATTAGTTTTAAAAATATGTTCTCTAAGTAATTTATAAAGAAAAGGATTTTCTATACTTTTATTATAATACTTGTTGAATAAATGTTCATAATCTAAAAGAGGGTTATTATGAACACTGGTATAATATTGTTGAGCATATAGTAATTTAATAAAAGCAATATTTATAGATTTAATTAATTTTTTATATAATTCTCGTGCTTCTTCATATTCATCAAAAGTAAGTTTTACTCTTAAATTTGTTATTTCATTTAATATTTGATTATTTGATAAAGATGATATATTTGATGGAATATCAGATGATGAAAAATTATGCATACTCATTATTTTTAATATATCAAAATTAATCATTTTATATAATTTATATTATATAAAATTTCTATAATATTATAATGAAATATCAACTCTATTAATAATTTATGTCAAAATTTAATGATGGTAGATATTCAAATAATCTCTTAATTTAATAAAAATTATACTCTTTCTAATTACATCTTTTTCACTTAAAAATCGGGTTTTATTATTTATTGCTTTTTATAATTAATCCTATAAAGATTAAAATTGATATAAAGGAGATAACTAACCATGAATTTTAACAAATATCGTAATAGAGTTTCTGTCCCTATTTATTTTTATATCTACTAGTCGCTTTCAAATTTTTAATTGAAAAAGGCGTAATAATTTAATTTATACTTTTATTAAATATTTTTTATAATTATGTACCTCCTGTTTGTTAATTAGCCATATCATTTATTCTTGTTTCAATAAATGGACATGTTTCTTCCTTAAATTTATCTAAATTAGGTTTTGTTTTAACATAATAAATAAGACATTCATCCAGATTATAATAACCTATTTCACTTAAATTAAGTAATCTTAACCTATATGCGTCAGTCCTACTGCGAATGGTTCCAGCGGCCCTGGTCACTGCTTCATTACCAACACTCAGTTGAGTAACTACACCCCGCCCCCTCCTGGGAGGAAACATAGGCAACGCATGATTTACCTGTAGTGCGTCGGCGATAGCTTTTCCTCTAATATCATTCGTAATTTTTTGTTCATAGTCTCGTGCCATCTGATTAATTTCCCGGTCAGTCAATTCTATTTTTAAAGTATATACATTTGATGGAATATCTAGTAGGCCAGTTTTACAACTATCACCGGCGTTTATAGTAATTTCTTTTGTAGCAGTAGTTTTTATTAATTGTTGATAATCATATGTAGCTTTAATCAGACTTATTAATATACAATGGTTATCATCAGGAATATTCATAGGTAGGCAGTTATTTTTCCATCCTCCATCTTCATAATTAATATGATCAAGTTTATAAATAATACCACTTCCTTTGTCATCTTCTATTAATTGTATATAAGAACCAAAAATTATCCTAGCTGAACCTTTTTGTAAATCTCCTAAAGTTTCTAATGTATGACTTTCAATTGATTTACTATATTGTCTAAGCCATAATATTATCTTATTAAGTAAATCATGATTACGATACAAATCTATATATTTTTTATCTAATAATTTAAGATGTAAATGAATATTATTAATATCAATACTTTCAATATCACGTATAACATCGTCTATTTTTTTACATTCCAATATATCATTTAAATATTTTTTTTCCCCATCTTCTTCTCTCCTTCTTTCTCCTCTTTTTTCTCCCTCATCAATTATTTCATTTATTACTTTATTATAATTATTATTAGTTATTGATATAATTAATGTATTTACCTCATTAGCTATTTCAGCATAATTCTTTGTTTTATATTTATTTTTAATTTTTTCTTTTTCTATAGTTTGTTCAGATACATAGGTTGTATATAGAGGTTTTTTTTCCGGTTCAATTTGTTGATCATTTAAAATTTCATTTATTTTTTCTTTTATATTATTTGAATCAGATTTATTTATAGCATTAATACATTTACTTGCTAATTCAGTAATAGTTGGTTCATTAATAGCTAAAATACAAAAAACAAATAAACTAACTAAATCATTCATAGCACCACCTACAAGTATATTATTTCCACCTCCTGTAAATCTTTTAGCCAAATCAATAAATTCTACTCTCCTGGAAACAAGTCCATTAATAATTAAACATCTTTGTGAATCTTTGTTTGGATCGCCTCTTAAATCTAATTTATCTAATTTATCAATTAAATAATTATATAAAACTTCAATATCTTCTTCTTCTTCCATAGTAAATTTTTTTAAAACAGCATGCTTGACGATATTTCTAATTTGTCTATTAAATATAATTTGTCTAAAAAAATTAATATTAATAAGATTATCATCATTGTCATCATTGTCATCAAATATAAAGTTAATATCAATATTATTATCTAAATTATTATAATATTGTTCTCTTAATAATACACGTAATAATTTTATATTTACTTCTTTAATAATTTTTCTATATAAAGTATTAGCAGAAGCATATCTTTCATGACTAAGTTTAGATCTCATTATTCTTATTTCATCTATAAGTTGTTTATTTAGTTTTAATAATAATATATTTTGTTTTCCATTTGATGGAAAAATTCCATATTTTTTTAGATTATTTAATATATTTGGTATAATCATTTATATATTAATATAATGAAAAAAATATTTATATAACAAAAAATTAATTTTTTTCTAATTGACCATATCAATAGTTCTTTTTTCAATATATGGACATGTTTCTTCATTAAATTTATCTAAATCCAGATGTGTTTTAACATAATAAATAAGACATTCGTTTGGATTATAATAACCTATTTCACCTGAATTACATAAGCTTATTTTTAAAGTATATACATTTGATGGAATATCTAGTTGTGCAGTAGTGCAACCATCATCAGTGTCTATAGTAATTTGTTTTGTTGCAGTAGTTTTTATTAATTGTTGATAATCATATGTAGCTTTAATAAGACTTATTAATATACAATGGTCATCATCCGGAATATTCATACAAGGTACGCAATTATTTATCCATCCTCCATCTTCATAATTAATATTATCAAGTTTATAAATAATACCACTTCCTATGTCATTTTCTATTAATTGTATATAAGAACCAAAAATTATCCTAACTGAACCTTTTCGTAAATCTCCTAAAGTTTCTAATGTATGACTTTCAATTGATTTACTATATTGTCTAAGCCATAATATTATCTTATTAAATAAATTATGATTACAATATAAATCTATAAAATCATTATCTACTAATAAATTAAGACGTAAATGAATATTATTAATATCAATATTTTCAATATCACATATAACATCATCTATTTTTTTACATTCTAACATATTATTTAAACTTTCATATTTTATTACTACAGGTTGAGGTGGTTGAGGTATAGGTGGTAGACGTGCTGGAGTCACTGTAGCCATATCGATAGTTCTTTTTTCAATATATGGACATGTTTTTTCATTAAATTTATCTAAATCCAGATGTGTTTTAACATAATAAATAAGACATTCGTTTGGATTATAATAACCTATTTCACCTGAATTACATAAGCTTATTTTTAAAGTATATACATTTGATGGAATATCTAGTTGTGCAGTAGTGCAACCATCATCAGTGTCTATAGTAATTTGTTTTGTTGCAGTAGTTTTTATTAATTGTTGATAATCATATGTAGCTTTAATCAGACTTATTAATATACAATGGTTATCATCAGGAATATTCATACAAGGTAGGCAGTTATTTCTCCATTCTCCATCTTCATAATTAATATTATCAAGTTTATAAATAATACCACTTCCTTTGTCATCTTCTATTAATTGTATATAAGAACCAAAAATTATCCTAACTGAACCTTTTTGTAAATCTCCTAAAGTTTCTAATGTATGACTTTCAATTGATTTACTATATTGTCTAAGCCATAATATGATATTGTTAAATAATTTAGGTTTAATATACGAATCTATAATATTTCCATCTAATAATTCAAGTTGCAAACGAATATTATTAAAATCAATAATTTCAATATCACATATAACATCATCTATTTTTTTACATTCTAACATATGATTTAATTTTTTTACTGTAGGTGGAGGTGGAGGTGGAGGTGGAGGTTGAGGTGGAGGTTGAGGTGGAGGTTGATGTGGTTGCACTTGAATTAAAGTTTGCACTACAGCAACAAATTTATTATTATTATTTGGAGTTATTATTGATTCAATAAGATCAGTTACTATTTGTTTTTTTAAATTAGGATTATTTTGTTGTTGTATATAATTATCAATTTGTACTTTTTGTATAATTTTTTGTTCAGATACATAGGGTGTATATAGAGGTTTATCTTCTTGAATAATTTTTGGATTATATAAAATTTGATTTATTTTTTCTTTTATATTATCGTTATCTGATTTATTTATAGCATCAATACATTTACTTCCTAATTCAGTAATAGTTGGTTCATTAATAGCTAAAATACAAAAAACAAATAATCTAACTAAATCATTCATAGTGCCACCTACAAGTATATTATTTCCACCTCCTGTAAATCTTTTAGCCAAATCAATAAATTCTGCTTTCCTGGAAACAAGTCCATTAATAATTAAACATCTTTGTGAATTTTTATTAGGATCACCTCTTAAATCTAATTTATCTAATTTATCAATTAAATAATTATATAAAACTTCAATATCTTCTTCTTCTTCCATTGTAAATTTTTTTAAAACAGCATGCTTAACAATATTTCTAATTTTTCTATTGAATATAATTTGTCTTAAAAAATTAATACTAATAAGATTATCATCATCATAATCAAATATAAAGTTAATATCAATATTATTATCTATATTATTATAATATTGTTCCCTTAATAACATACGAAATAATTTTATATTAACATTTTTAATAATTTTTCTATAAAAAATATTAGCCTTAGCATATTTTTCATGACTAAGTTTAGATTTCATTATTCTTATTTCATTTACAATTTGTTTATTTTGTTTTAATAATAATTTATATTGTTTTGAGTTTGATAACAACCCATTCTTTCTCAAATTATTTAACATATCTATAATAATCATTTTATTATATATATACATAATAAATTTAATAATAATTTATATATTATTCATAAATTAAAAACTTTGTAAATATTTATTTTTATATTTTAAATATTTTTTATAATAATCGTTATTACCACCATTTTGTGTAAAAATAAGTGCGCCTGCATCTCTTTTAATTTCTACAACACAATTTTGATCTTGAAATTGATAATTATCATCTGCAATTCTATGTATTTTAACATATTTAATTTTTTGATTCAAATCATCAGGACACCATCCAAGTTCCCCTGAACATTGACCATTAATAATATCATTAAAAGCTTCATATACCCGTGAAAGCACGTTGAATTTCCCCTTTAAGGTTAATTGTTCGGCATCGGCACAAATTTGTATATTCACAGCTTCACAATTATTTTTTTGTTTAAAATCTCGCACTCTTGTAAAAAGTACTGTACATTGTTTAAATAAATTATCATTGTTGATAAAATTTTCTGCGTTAGATTGTATCTTAAAAATACGTCTAGATGGATCCTTAGAAAGCTCTATGTATGTGCCAAATATTATTCTATATGCAGGCGGAGCATCAATTTCTACAATAGTATGTTGTGAAAGTGACTGTTCAAATTTGGTAATAATTTGTATTAATCTAGTTTTTTCAGTAGCATTCTGTATAAAATATCCACCTATTTTTATAGTATTAATATCTAAATCAATATTATTTATATATTTTAAAATGTCTTGAATACTCTTATTTTTATCAGCCATATCTGTTATTAAATCAGGTGAATTAACCCCAACTGAATTACAAATCATACGATCTATTACCTTTTTAAAAATATTAATATCATAGTCTTTTATAGATTTAAATATGTCTTGTTTTCTTTCTAATAGATTATTAGGTAAAGTTAAAAAATCTTTAATTTTAGTTTCATCGACAGTTGTATCAACAATTACAACTGTATAAATACTTTTTTTATCTTGAGTAATAGTAGTATCATTTATAATATTTTCCATTTTAGAAATAACTCTTTCATGTTCCTCTGGATTTACAAGAACAATACATCTTGCACATAGATTTTTTATATTAGGAATATCATAAAATTCTAATCCACAAAAAACAAATAATCCACTAAGTAAAATAGTTGCATCAGATGCTCCACCTTGTAGGATATCAAATTCATTATTGTTATTTAACATATCATCATTTTGATTATATAACATATCTTCATTTAGATTATATAACCCATCATCGTTTTGATTATATAACATATCATCATTTAACATATCATCATTTTGATTATTTAACATACCTTCATATTCATCACTAAATTTTTTATCATTATTAAACATATAACCACCAGTTAATAATCCTTTTGCTTTTTCAATAAATTGTTTTTTTCTTTCTACAAGCCCATTAATTATTTCACATCTTAAAACATCTTTTGCTCCTGTTAAAACTAATTTTTCTAAACTTTCAATAAGAATTTTAAATAACACTTCTGGATCTTCTTTTTGTTTCAAAAATTTTTTAAGAACAGCATGTTTAATAATATTTCTAATTTGTTTAGTACGAATAATTTGTCTAAAAAAGGCTTGATTTCTAACATTAAATTCGTCATCATAATCATATATAAAATTAAGATCAATATAATTTTGACGATAATTATAATATTGTTCTCTTAATAAAAAACGAAATAATTTTATATTAACCTCTTTAATTATTCTTCTATATACAGCATTTGCAGCTACATATGAATCATGATCAATTTGAGCTTTCATTTCATGAATTTCAGCAATTAATTTCTTATTAAGTTGTAATAATAATTGGTATTGATTATTAGTAGTAGTCTGAATACCATATTTGTGTAAATTATTTAACATATCAAGTATAATCATTATTATATATATATATAATAAGAAATATATTTAAAAAAATATTAATTTATAAGGTATTTTTTTTTATTAAAATAAAAATTATATTTATAACAAAAGCTTCCAAATGAATTATATCTCTTCTCTTTTTTGATAATCTATATTCAAATTCTGAAGCACTATTAATAATATCATTAATTTGTTGTTTATTAATATCATTATTATAATATAATATACTTTTTAATATATCTTTAATAATTATATTTAATGATATATTAGTCACATACATTTTATATATATATTCTCTTATTTTTGGTATATTTATAGGAAATGTTGGGTCAATAATTTTATTATTTTTTATATTAATAATTTCATTTATAATTTTATTTATACCTTCTTCGTAAGAATTATAAATTTTATTATTATACCGATACAAATCTAATTTCCATAATATACTTTTTAAATTACCGTTACTTTTATTAAGTATTAAATTTATTATACTTGATTTTATTTTTATCTTTTCTAAACAACATATATTATACATCCATTTATATAACTGTTCATCTGTTTGTGTTGGAACATGAATACATAGACATCTACTTCTTAATGGTTCAATAACCTTAGATAAAGAATAACACCACATTATAAATCTACATGTTTTTGAATATTTCTCTATTGTTCTTCTTAATGATGTTTGAGCATAATATGATAGATTATCCAAATAATTTATTTGAACAGCCTTAAATTGTCTACTCTTTTCAAATATACATAAGGGATATTTTTTGGCATATTCTTTAACTATCTCTTGAATTAAATATCTATCAAAATTTGTATTATTTGGTTCTATAATAATATGATGATCACTCTGTTTAATAATAACTTCGCTTTCATTATTTCCACTACTCATAATAGTATATTTTGAATCATCTAATTTATAAATACTATTATCAAAAATCATTTCTAAAAATATATTTATTAATGTTTTTTTACCTGTGCCTGGATTGCCATAAAATATTATATGTGGTAAAGAATCATCTTTACTTATTTTTTCTAATTTTTTAAATATATCCTTGTGAAAAAAACATTTATGTGGATTTGAACCATATAACCATAAATCTTCAGGTTTAATATTATTATAGTCTATTAAATTATCAAAATCTTCCTCTATAACATCATTGATATTTGTAGGTATATATTTATCAACTAGGAAGTTATATTCATTATTATTATTATTATTTATCATATATGGTATATATACTCTTATTTCTAAATCATTATTTTTCATTTTTTATTTCTATTTTCTCATAATTATATAAGTTATGAAACTTAATTTAGGAATCCATTTATCTGTTCCAAATAATTTAACAAGTCTTAAAAAAATTGGAAATTCTATACAATTGATGTTTAATAAAAATAAACTATCTTCTGATGATATAAAAACTATAAAAAATATTCTTTATTCATCTAATAAAAGAAATTATAAATTTATTTTTATTCATGCATCCTATCTTATTAATATGGCTACTGATTTTTTATCATCAGCAAGTCATCATCTTTATAATCCATCTCTTGATATTTTTTTAAACGAAATTAATATAGCACAAAAATTAAAGGTTGATGGTATTATCGTTCATCTTGGTAAAAATGTTAAAGAGAGAACTGATCCTGATATTGTATATAATAATATGGTTAATTTTATGTTGCAAATTCTTAAAAAATTATCACCAAAAAATACTATAAAAATTATATTAGAAACTCCTGCAGGACAAAGAGGTGATATGTGCTTTAATTTAGATCAATTCGTAAATTTTATTCTAATCTTTAAAAATACTTCCTACTATAAACATATTGCTATTTGTATTGATACTTGCCATATCTTTCAAGCTGGCTATGATCTAAATGATGATACAATTATAAATAAAGTTCATACTATATTTACACCTGTTAAAGAAAAAATTGTTATGTTGCATCTTAATAACTCTTATCATCCATATAATAGTCATATAGATAGACATGAAAGTCTAAATAAAGGATTCATTAATATTGATAAATTAAAAAAATTTATTAAACCATTCAAACATTTACCTATGATTCTTGAAACTTCTCCACCTTACGAAGATCAAATAGAAACGATTGAAAGTGAATAAATAAGAAGTAAATGAATAAATGAATAGATGGTGAATGGAATAAATAGATGGTGAATGGAATAAATAGATATAAATATATATAAATTTTAGAAATTAACATATTGCCGGATGATTAAACTTATCCTAATTAAGGATATAGTTTAATCCTATTAAACTTTCTTCCAAAGAATCATATTGTTCGTTATATATTTCATTATTATACATCATCAATAAATCAAATGTATCGTTAATTTTAATTATTTTACCAATAATATCAACACAAATAATATCCCAATTATTATTATCATATTTTTTAAGATAATAATCAGGCTTTTTAATTTGATTACTTTGTTCTACATGTTTAAATTTAGTTTTTTGTTTAACAAGTTCATTTATCTTATTTCTAATACTAACTTCATAATCCTTTATATTTTGTAAATGATTATCAACAAGTTTTTTTATACCTTCGTCAAATTTTATAGAATTTTGTAATAGTATCATATACTCATCATAAAACAGATTTAACTCTGTTAATAAATAATCAATATAATTGTCTAAATTGTAATATTTTATATGATTTAAATTAGGTTTTATAAGAGTTGAAGATAAATTATCCAACACACAAATACAAAATTCTAATTTAATTGACAGATTAATTAATGAATCTTCAATACCATTATGTTGAATTATATATTTCTTTGTTGGCATTATTTTATGCATTCCATAGGGCACATATAAGATGTAATAATAATTTTTGTCATGATAAAATGATTCAAATTGAAATTTCTTTCTTCCAACAATGCCAGAATTTAATGATATAAATATCGCATAGTTTATTTTATTAAATTTCATATCAAACTTTAATTTGTCAATCTCATTATGATCTACAGTTTTATTGTAATTCTTAACCTCTATTATCAATTTATTCTTATTTGTTAGTGTTAGTTGAAAATCACCACTATGTGGAATCTTTCCTGTATTCTCTATATTGTAATCTTGAAATCTTTCTAATAATATGTCATTAACTATATTTTCACCACTCTGACCTTTTGTTGATGATGAATATCTATTCTCTGTTATACTATTACCCTTTACAGCATTATTATCTACTATTGATTCATTCTTTATAAAATTCCTAACATATTGTTGATATCCATTATCAAATATATCATGAATTATCGTGGCTAAATAATCCGGATTTATTTTTTTTAATAAATTATATTTTTCTAGATTTATTTGATAATTGTATTTATTGTAGTATATTCTCTTCATTAAGATATTATACCATCTATATATTATATATTTTTATTTTACATTTCTTTTATCAATTTTTGTTATACAGGTCGTTAAAATAAATCAAAAGTTTGTTATACCTAATCAGTATAATAAATCAAAAGCTTATAATCTTTATTTCTTAGTGTAATTACAGGATCAGGTAAAAATCCTAGATTCATATATAGTCTATAGGCTGGACTGCCGATTTGTGATATTAGTAGAATAAATTTTATATTCATTTTAGTTATATAATCTATACACATTAGCAACATTCTTTTACCTAATCCAGTTCCTCTGTATTTTTGTATAATATAGAAATAACTTAGATAATATACAAATCTACCATCACCTAGCTCTTTAGTTGTTCCTATTAAATATCCAACTATTCTACTATCATCATCTAGCAATAACCAAGCTATTAATGAACTAGATGATAAGGTTGATTTAATATCCTCTATAGAAAATTGTATATCTGGCTGATTTTCAAGAGATATAAAGTTTATGAATATAATCTTGGCTAATCTCTCTATGTTCCTTAATGAAGAAACTCTCTCGATTTTCATTTATATAATTTTGTATATATATCTTTATATTTAATTTTATTATTTAAAAATAAAAGTTGAGTCTAAGGACCAACTTATTATAAAAAAAGTTGAGTCTAAGGACCAACTTATTATTAAAAAAGTTGAGTCTAAGGACCAACTTATTATAAAAAAAGTTGAGTCTAAGGACCAACTTATTATAAAAAAAGTTGAAAATATATATTGTTAGGATTATAGCATTAAGATTTCAATGTCTGGAGAAGCAGGTGCTGCCGCTTCTATGCGTGTGATTCTTGATGAAAAACTCCACGAATTGGAGACTCGTTTAAGAGTTCCTCCCTATGATCCTGTAAGGGCACATGCTTACATCACATCGAACAACATAACGTTTCAAGTTGTTGCAAACATTTTGTTTCGTTCAGATCAACCTGTTCCAGAAAACTGGGTATTTGACAATGGAACTGTTTTGTGCATTAAAAGCGTGACCAGTGGTTACACAGTGTCTATGATACACCCGAATCCTGTATCGAATGAGAAGCGCTTTATTTCATGTGAAGCGTTTAATGAGGTCTTGAAAACTTCAGATCACAAGCATTTGGAAATACCATCAGGAAACATCGTGTATTTGGTTAGACACGGACAAGCTCTTCACAACCTCACTGAAACGTCGGCAGAAGACGCACGTGATGCCATATTGACAGACATCGGTATTGAACAAGCTGTTAATTCAGGCAAAGCGACAGCGATTCATGCACTTGAACATGGTGTGAGTAATCTGCAGATATTCTGTTCTGACCTTGTGCGCACGATGATTACTGCAGATGAATTCGTAAAACAGTTTCCTGATCATTTGCGCCCAAAAGTGTGCAAAGTATGCATTGAGGCACATGAATCCATACGAGCCATTGGAGGAAAACATCATTGGCAGCAAGACAGCCGACTACGCCGAATTGCTAACAATCCTTACGCAACTATTGATCAACTTGGTGAAATAGCACCAGGAAAATCAGTTAAGGAACTGGAGAGGTTGCGAGACGAGAATTTTCCCAGAAACAATCCAATTGAAAACAGGGATGAGTGCATCAGGCGTGTTGGAGACCTTGAACTTGACTGGAGCGATTACATAAGAAAGCTAACTCAAGGGAAAGAGTTAGGCATGACTTTCGGCGATGTAGCATCAGAAACTCTATTTCTTGATGTTATCATTAACAATTCTCAGGAATATGATTGAACGTATCAAATTTATGTCATTTAGTTCTATGTAAATGACAGCCATAATTTTCTTATATATAAAAAAATCTACATCTAATTTGTTTTAACACTAATAGTTTTTTTAGAAACTGTCTCTTTTTTAGTTTTAATTTTACTTTTAGCATCTATAATTTTTTCTTTTTCAAAGACATTAAGATATTTTCTATAACTTTCTTCAAATAGTTCTAATTCATTCATCCACAACTGTTGGATAGAAGTATTAGTATAAACATCTAATTGATTATTTTTATTATCATATTCTTTATTCATTTCTTCAATCTTTTCAAAAGTAAGAGACCAAAGTGGAAGATTAGTCAAGTAATCATATGAAGGTGTATTATCAAGATTGAAAGCCAATTCAGGAAACTTTTTATCTTTAAGAACTTGAATAATTTCTTCTTTCTTTTTCCTTTCAATAACAATATCTTTATCCAATATTTTTTCAATAAACATTTTTCTATATTTAATAATAGCAAGTTCATTAAGTAATATTTTAACAATATATTTCTTTCGTAAATCATACATCTCTAATCTAATTTTAATAAAATCATCTAAGATTTGATTAGCATTTTTATATTTACAAATAATATTATTTTTGTAAAGATGCATATTGGTAGTTTTAATGGATGTAGTCAATTTAAGTTTCTTCTCTATAGAATTTGTTTTAATTAATTGTTGTAAAGCATTATTAACAAAATAAATAGTTATGTCGATATTCTGAATACCACTATTATCATCATAATTATTAATAATAGTTCCATCGTCAATTAATTCTTCTAAAAATTCTCTATAAGGTTCCGTCCATACACCAACCGGTAGTTCAGTAATTTTAATTGTATTTTCATTTACAATAGTATATGAACCTGAAATCTGCCAACCATTACATTCACCATTCGAATCATTAGTTTTAGTAATTTTACCGTTAAAACCTCTATACCATGGTTGAAGTTCATTATAATTTACAACTTCCTTATCACCCTTTCCTAAATATTTTTTAATATTTTCAATAATATCTAATGGATTGTAGGATGGAATGAAAGTACTATATCCAGTTCCAATACCTTCTGATCCATTAACAAGAATCATAGGGATAATCGGATAATATGTTTTTGGTTCTATTTGAGTTCCATCTTCGTAATTATAAGACAAAATACATTCATCATCTTGTTTAAAGATATTTTTAGTAGCTTCATTTAACTGTGTAAAAATGTATCTTGAACTTGAAGCATCTTTACCACCAAGTCTTCTAGTTCCAAAATTACCATTAGGTAATAAGAGATTTAGATTATTAGAACCAACAAAATTTTGAGCCATATTAATAATAGCACCTTGTAAAGATACTTCACCATGATGATATTCTGTATGTTCAGCAATATAACCAGATAATTGAGCTACTTTAATTTCTTGATTGTATAGTCTCCTTTTAATAGAACCGTATAAAATCTTTCTTTGAGAAGGTTTTAAACCATCACACAAATCAGGAATAGAACGGATAATATCACTATTTGAAAAATGGATTAAATCCTTATTAACAAATTCATGATAAGTAATAAATTTATTATTGTTATCTAACACAACTTCACTCTTATATTGTTTTAACCATTCTTTTCTATCATTTGAGCGTTGTTTAGCAAAAGCTAGTGTTAAAGCCAAATATCCTTTTTCATTTTTATCAACAATATCAGAATTTACAGAAATATTAGTCTCATCATCTTCTTCATTTTTAACTTCTTCATTTTTAACTTCTTCATTTTTAGAGGATGATGAATCATTATCAGAGTTTAATGTAATATTAACATTATTATCGTCCCAAACATAAGTAATAATTTTTTTATCAAAATCTGTAAAACATTCTTTAGCTTCTTGTTCTGTAGAAGTTCCTAACCCTTTGTAATATTTAACTTCATAGTTTTTAATTTCATCAGATGATTTTTCAACCCAATCTTTATAATCATTTTGGTTAAAAAATTCTTTAATACACTTCTTTTTATTTTCAGATTTTTTGAAAATCTTAATAATTGGTGTAGAAAGTGTTTGAATAAATCCGTTAATCTTTAGCAAACTAGGCCAAAAGTAATGAAAAAAGTTCATTAACAAACCTTTAATATGCGAACCATCTGCATCTGCATCAGTAAGAATAATAATTCCACCATATCTAAGTTTTTTAGTATCTTTATACACAGTATTTTGTTTAAGACCCATAATTTGTTTAATATTTTTAATTTCTTCATTTGCCAACAATTGTTTAGGTGTAGCGTCTCTAACATTTAGTAATTTACCTCTCAGTGGGAAAACACCGTATTTATCTTTACCAATTTTATCTAAACCACTAATAGCGAATGATTTAGCTGAGTCTCCCTCTGTAACAATTAATCTACAGTTTGGAGAATGTTTAGTTCCAGCTAATCTAGCATCATTTAACTTTACTAATTTTCTAAGTGATATATTCTTTTTACCATCACTCTTTTCTAGTTCAGCCAATTGTTTAACCTGAGCAATTTGGACGATTTCATCATAAAGTCCTGTTTTACAGAGTTTATTAATAAATTTGTCATCAATATCACATTTTACATTAAAAGTAGAAGCTTTAGTAGTTAAACTTTCTTTAGTTTGAGAACTAAAAGATGGATCTTCAATAACGCTATTAATGAATACTGTTATATTATCTTTAATCTGAGATGGTTTAATTTTTAAATTTTTATTTTTATCTTTAATAACATTAGTAATTTTATCAACGATTTGATTTACGATATAATTCACATGAGTTCCGCCTTCAAATGTAGCAATTCTATTAACAAAAGAAACATGTTGATAACCAGAATTAGTATCATAAACAACACCAACCGACCATCTTTCATTAAAATCAGCATAAACAAGATTTAAATGATCATTTTCATTATCATTAGTATAATGTAATCTAATATAATCTTCAAATGATTTAATAGGAATTAATTCATCATTATAATATACTTTAACAGAACTGTCAGTAGTACCAGCGATATCATAAACTCTTTTTTTAAGGAGAGAAATCATATCTTCGGTAATATTTTGTAAATTAAATCTAGCATAATCAGGTAGAAAAGTAATTTTAGTCATAGAATCTTTAGTGCCTTTTGGTAGAGATGTAATAATTGGTTTTTCTTTAACATACATATTATTTGAGAATCTTTGACAATATTTAAGGTTTCTAACTGTATCCCAAATTTCAATATCAAAATATTTAGAGAATATATTTGCTAACTTTGCACCATAACCATTTTTCCCCCCAACAATTTTACCTTTTTGTTCGTAATTTCCTGAGGTTAATAATTTACCAAAAATCATCTCAGGAACATACATATTTTGTTCTTTATGAATTTCTACAGGAATAGTTGAACCATTATTCATAAATTCAAATACACCTGTAGCAGCATTTATATTTACTTTAATTAAATTACATTTTTTATCTTTAACCGAATTATCAGCAGCATTTACTAAAATTTCATCAAAAATTTTGTATAAACCCATGATAATTGATTTTTCTTTAAAACATATTCTATTTTCGTTATCATCATATATTGCCATTAATTTATTATCAGCCTCCTTAGAACCAATATAAGTATCTGACAATTTTAAAATATGTTCTTCCTGAGTCATACTTTTATATTGTTCTTCTATAGACATAGTATTATTTTCTTTACCCGATAACTTTTTTGTAGTCATTTTATATATGTTTTATATTATTATACTATATAATTTTAAATCAATTTTTTTTATAAAAAAATATTTTGTAATATTAAATTATATGAATAGATATGAAATATATAATAGGTTAAGCAATAGATTAGTTATATTAACAGATAAAGAAATACGAGAATTAACAAATACTAAATCAGAAATAAAAAAATGGGGTGATTATGGAATAATAAAATTAGAAAATAATAATATTTTTTTCAAAAAAATACCATTATCAGAAAAATTTGCACAAAATCAATTTAATACCAAAAATTTATATAATATTCCTGTAAATTGTAATTATGGTTTTGGAACTGCAGGTATAAATCCTTGGAGAGAATTAATTACACATATAAAAACTTCTAACTGGGTATTAACAGGAGAAATAGAAAATTTTCCATTATTATATCATTATAGAATAATAAAAGATAATAATCATAATTTTGAAACAGGTATGAATGAAAAATTACTAGAAAGATTTAATTATAAAAATTATCACATATATTTAGAAGAAAGAGCTGTATGTAATTATAAAATAGTAATGTTTTTAGAATTTATACCTAATATGTTAAATAATTTTATAAATAACGACATAAACTATGTAAAATATTTTTTTAAAGAATCTACTAATATATTAGATTTTTTACAAATGAAAGGCATATTACATTTAGATACACATTGGGGTAATTATTTAGTTGATAATAATGGTAAATTATATTTAACAGATTTTGGTATTATATTAGATAAAAAATTTGATTTAGATGAAAAAGAAATAATATTTATGAAAAAAAATAAATTATTACCATATTATTATAGATTTAAAAGTGTATATCAACATTATTTATTTAATTTGGAAGAAAATAAGAAATTAAATATAATTCAATTACCTAATTATAAAAATCTTAATCGTATTGAAAAATTTAATATTATTTTAAAAATAATAGATGAAATTAATAAAATTGTAAAATATCCTAAATTTTATATTGATATTATGAAATTAAATAAAAATAAAATTATTAGACTTATTAATTTAAGAGATAAATTACAAAATATAAAAAATAAAACTGTTTATTTATGATTAAAATTTTAATTTATAATAAATATATATATAATCAACATGAATAATTATAAGAATAAATATATTAAATATAAAAATAAATACATTAATTTACACCCTTGAAGATTTAAAATGCCTATTTTTTTTATTTAGAATTACTTTAAGAATAAAATATTAATAATTAATAAAGAAAAAATGACAAATAATGATAATATAAAATTTATAAGTTCAAAAGTCGGTGGAGATAATGATGATTCAACTGAAGAATTTAAAGAACAGTTAAAATTGATAGAAAAAAACAAGAAAAATTTTAGTAAAAATTACAATAATACAGAGCCAAGATTAGGTAATAATAATTTAAGCATAGATGATTTTTATTTTTCAAATCCTATAATATATCCTGAAGATCCAGATTTATATTTCCAATATTTACAAAAAAAAAATTTAAAATCAATAAATACACAAGTAATAACATCAATACAAACATTTAATATTGATTCATCCTTAAGATTAAAGAATGATAGCATTATAATAGATTTTTATGAATTATTATCATCTGAATCTTTTACATTTACAAATAATAGTAATTTATTCAGCATTACGGTTAGTGATATAAGTAGATACAAAATAAATGATTTAATTATACTACAGGGATTTACAAATTATAATGTAATATATAATTCATTAAATATATTTTTTGAAAATGAGACAAATTTAGTAAAATTAGATTTAGAGGCAAATTTTGATAAATTTATACCATTGTTAGATGTATATATAATAATTTCAGGAATTACAAATAACAATAATGTGTTTAAAAATATACCAATTGCATTATTAAATCGGCAACATAAAATTGAATTAATTGATAATAAGTATATTGGATTTAGATTACCAATTAATTTTTATACAGATAATACAACTGATTCAATATTAACATCATCTTGTAAAATAGAATATTTAAGTATAGGAAATTATCCTATAAATCTTATAAATGCAAATTTACCTTATTCAAAATATAATTTACAAAGTTATCAGTTAATTTTTGATATAATAGATAATAATATAATAATTAAAATGCAGACAGAGATATCTATAAATAATAACATAGAACTTAACAACAGTTCATGGGAAAATAATAAATTTTTAACAGGAGGTTCATCTATACAAATAGGTCGTATTAAAAATATAATAACTGGAAGTCCTAAATCATCTAAATTCACTTATTTATTACCAAAAATAATTCAAAATATAGTTTCGGTTAAAATGATATCATCAGAAATACCAAATACATATTTTAATATTAATAATAATAATAATTATTTTTATTGGGATATAGCGGATGATAATAATGAAGAAGCATATAGTATAAAATTAGAAACAGGATTTTATACATTTATAAATTTAAAAGCAGCTATAGAATCAAAAGTAATACAAGTTCCTAGAATATTTTCAAATAATCTTTATCGTGACTATTATTATAAATTTAATATAATTAAAGTAAATTTTGATGAAATATTAGGAACATCAACATTTAATTCATTTAGTAAATTTTTATTACCACAATGTTTAGTTGCAAATGAAATAATAAGTGAAACAAAATCATCATATATAATAACAATTTTTCAAGAAGTTCATAATTTAGGTGTAGGCCAAAGAATATATATTGAAAATTCATTAGATTTTTTAATTATACCTGCTAGTTATATAAATAATCCAGATGGTCATTTAATTACAAATATAATAAATAATAATAAATATCAAATAATTATTGATTATGTAAATCCACTAAAAGTTAGTTATACTGATATTACTGGTGGAGGTTTTGCTTTAACAATATCGGTTAAAAATTCATTTAATTTACTTTTTGATAAGTCTAATACATTTGGAGATTTAATGGGATTTAGAAATGTTGGTAATTCATTAGCAGTGACACCGTTTTCAACAAAAGAAAATGATTATAGTATAACAAATACACAATTATATGTATATGGTGGATTACAAAATGATACTAATGATAATTTAATATTAAAAACGAATATATTAAATAGCTATAACTACAAATATATATTACTAAAATGTAAGGGATTTGATAGATGTTCTAGTTCAAATAATGTTAAATATTTTTATAAGATCGAATTTGATAATTTTAATAATAATAATGATAAAGATATATTTTATAATTCATTTATTGATAATCCAATATATTTTTATCCATCATTATCAGAGAAAATTGAAATTCTAGAATTTGAATTTATTGATCCATATGGAAATGAATTTAATTTTTATAATTTAGAAAATTCTTTTACATTAGTATTTACATGTATTAATAATTATCCTGAAAATACTAATCTTAATCCAAAAGTTGCCAGAACTTAATTTCTAAATTTCTTAATTTCTAAATTTCTTAATTTCTAAATTTCTTAATTTCTAAATTTCTTAATTTCTAAATTTCATATTTTTTGAATAAATTATAAATTTTTATAAAAATGATAATTTTCTGTATATCTACTAAATATTCTTTAATATCATTATAAAATTTACTAGAAATATTTTGTAAAATATTTGAATAAAGTTCAATTATTTTTAACATTTCTTTTTTATCATCATCTTCTAATTTTTTATTAGTAAAATCTACGAAAAAATTAATTATTATATCTCTATAAAGTTCTAATGAATCATATGATTTTAATGGATTTTTAATATCTAATATTTCATATATTTTATTTTTAAGATATAATTTTAAATTTTTTAGTACTAAATTAGTATCATTAGTAGTTATTTTATTTAAAGATTCTGAATTATATTTTTCAAATAAATATTGTAATAATGTATTATAAATTTCCCAACATATTGGAAAAACTATATTTATATAAATAATATTTAAAATATCTTGATTAACATAATTTATTGTATAATCTTCATATTTATCTAAATCATTAAAATCAGCAATAATTGTTTCCATATGATTATTAAAGTATTTATTATATGCCTTTTTTTTATCTTTATCTTTTTCCAATTCCTTAATATCAATCATTATTAATTCATAATTAAAATCACACATTATTAAATAATTTAATTGTTCTTTTTTATAATCAAATAAAATATGTAATAATTTTAAATAATCTTTTCCTAAAATTTTTGCTAATTTTATAAATTCTTCATAATTTATATTTCTCTTTTTAATTAATTTATCTTTAAATTCTTCTAAACTACATACTATATTATAAATACTATTTTGTTGTTTTTCATTAAATATTACTACAAAATCATCAATATTTTTTTTCTTTGTCTTTATTTCATTTATTTTTTTATTTATTTCAGCTATTTCTTCCTTTATATCATTTTCATCAAATATCTTTGGTAAATTTTTATTTGTTAAATTAGTTAAATTATTCTGCAAAACTACTAATTCTTTATCCATTTTTTTTTGAATATTATTTTGAATTTTATTTTTAACATTATTTTGAAATAATATATTTAATTTTTTTTCTATCGTATCAATATTAATATCTCTAAATAATAAATCTTCTTTCACTTTATTCTTAATTTCAATTAACTTTATTAAATTTTTAATATCATCTAGTTCTATACTATTTTTAAATTGATATAAATTTAACCACAAAAATTCATTAAATTGAATTAATGAGTTTAAATAAATAACTAATGTATCTTTTTCAGTCCATTTAATTATATTATCTTGACAATATTCTTCTTTAATTTTAGAGGCCAGTTCAGTCATTTTATTATATATTTCATCTTTTTTAAATAAATTCTTTGTAATATTAAAAATATTTATTAAATATTCTACAGGCGTTTCATTATTTTTATTTTTATAAGTAATAATTGATTTATCATAATTAAGTAATTTTTCTATTCCATCAGCATTCAATTGATCTACTAATCTGTGAATTACTGTATTACCATTTTTATCTGGAAATCTTAAATTAAATTTAAAATCATTTATTCTTTCTAAGAATCTCTCATTTAAACATACTTTATTTATTATTTTTTTTGAATATATTCTATTATCAATTTCTTGATTTTTATCTATTAAAAATATTTTACCTTTTGAATTTAATTCTTTAATTAATTTTTCTTTAGTATTATTCTTATCATCATATTTATCATCATATTTATCAACTAAATTTTTTATCTCAATATCATCCTTAAATAATATATTTATTATTTTATTTGTCTCAATATGTGATTGATGTTTTAATAATATTTTAATTATGTTATTAAATTTATCTAATATAATTGTCTCTGATTCTTCTTTATTTTGTATAATTTTTTTAAAATTTTTAATTATTTTCTTAAATTCTCTATCTTTACGACCATATTCTGATTCAAATCTACATCTTACATTTTCATAAATACTTTTTATATTATTTAATAGTAATTCTTTACAATTATTTAAATAATAATTTAGATATAATTCATAATAATATACAGTCAATATAATTAATTCATTACTATTAAATTTTTTATTTTCATACTTATATTTACCAAAATTATTATTTAGATCTATTACTTCATGACATGATATTTCAAAAAAATAATTGTAAATTTTATCTTTTTTCTTTATTTCTTCAAACTTACAATTATTGTGGAAATAACCCAAGTTAAAATTTTTCTTATCCCATATAGGATCTTTATTAATTATTTCTTCAAAAAATTCTTCACTATTTACTAAATTTTTTATTTTATTACTATCAAAATAAATTTTATCTTTATTACTATCGTAAAAATATCTTTCATAATGTAGTTTTTTTTCATAGAATTTTTTATTTAAGGAATATTCTTTAATATCTAATTTTGGTTCTGAATTATTTTCATTATTATATATTTCATTATAATTAATATCTTCTATTTTTAATAATAATTTCATTATTTTATCATTTTTTATATCTTTATTTTCATCAAAATATTTATCATAATATAATTTTATATTTTCTGGAAATTCTATATTATTTATTTTTATAAATTTATTTATATATTGGGATTCTAATCCTGTAGTAGGTATTTTTAATATTTGAAAAAATTGTAAAGAATATTTTTTATCAATATTTTCTATAATACTATTATATTTAACCATTATATCCATAAAAATATCATAAATAGAATTTAATTTATTTACATCTATTTTTTTATCTAATTCTACAATACGAACATCAATTAATTTTGTAAATTTGTCAATATAATCTTCAAAACCACCATACTGTTCTATTTTGTATTTCTTTTTTTTTCCTGTTTTATCTTTCTTCTTACTTTCTTCTTTTTCAACAGTCACTTCCTGTAAAGCTATTTTATAATTAAAATAATCACCTCCTTTAACTTCCTTTAGAAATTCTTTTAATTTTTCTAAATTATTATTTATTTCAGGATATCTTCTATAAATTATATTTAAATTATTTATTATACATATTATTTTTTCATAATTAGAATATATTTTAAATATTGTTTTTAAATTTATTTTATCAAAGTAATCTAAATCATCGTTTCTCGGTAATTCTATATTTTCTATATCATCAAGATATTTATATATTAAATCAAATATTATATGAATATTTAAATATTTGTAATTAAAAGATAATTCATTATTAATATCATCATAAAAATTAATTTTTTCATCTTGTTGTGGTTCTATATTAAATAATTCATTTTCTCTAAAAATTTCTGATTTTATATTATTAAATAAATAATTACATCTAAATTCATTTCTAATATTTTCTTCATCGCATAGTTTTGCTGGTGTGTTATCATTTTTTTCTTCTTCACAACTTCTTTTTTTATGATAATCATTCATACATATTTCACTCTCATCTGGTATAAAACTATCTATTTTTTTCCTTTGAGAACAATTATAATAAATAATTGAATCATTATTAATTACTTTTGTAGATTCTTCAAGGTTTTTTAGAGTATAATGAAAATCATCACTTGTAAAAATTTTATTTTTAAATTTTTTATATTCATGATATAGATTTTTTACATCTATATTATTAAATTTACTTTGTATCTCTCTCGCATTCGATATTTCTTTTGGAAGTTCTTGTAATTCTTCTATCGTTTTTTCCCATGCTTCTTTCATTTCTTGATTTTTTATTAAAGATTGATATGTTGGATATATTTCCGTATATTTTTCTGATATTACATAATCATAACCATTAAAATCATAAAACATTAAAAGTTTTAAATTATCATCATTAATATTATTAGCATTAACATCTATAGCTTGGGCTAGACCTTGATTTGTTCCTACTGACATAGCAGATTGTTGTGTAGGTTTTTCTATTCCAAAAATTAATGTTGTTGAAGTAGCCCATGACCGAATCTCTTGAGGACCATTAGTAATAGTTTCAGAAATCTCAATTGATGCTTTTATTTTTGACCTATTAATTAAATTACTAAGAACTCTTATATTTTGTTCAGTAATATTTTTATCTAATTTAGTAATATGATCTGTTATTGGTTTAAATGGTTGTTCTTGTGTTCCAGTCATATATTGATTTGGTGTATTAGGAATGACGACGACATGAGGACCAGGAAAGGGTGCAAGGTTTATTATATTAAATCCAACAGGAGTTTCTAGATTATTTAATTCTAATACAAAATTAATTTTACTTGTAATAGAATTACAAAAAGCTTTTGTAGAGGATATAATAAATTTATTTATAGATGAAGTAATTAAGCTATAATCTTTATTTCTATTATTGGAATTAAAATTAATTTTTCTATCATTTATAAATGTTGCTAAAATTAATAAATTTAAAGAATAATCTCTTACTACCTCTGAAGAAGGATTATTTAACAATTTAATACCATCAAATAAACTTTTAGCAAATATTTCTAATATTTCCGCATTATCCAAACAAATAACTGCAATTGATTTTGCTAAATCTTCAGCAAAAACAGAAAGTTGCATCAATAACTGTATAAAAGGATCATTTATTGGAATTAAATTTAAATTCAAACATATATTAATAGTATCATCTATTTTTTGACGCAAAGTTTCTGCGTCTGTTAAGGCCTTATTAACAGAAATAGCTACATCAATTGTAATTTGTACTCCTGGAGCTGGTATGCAGGCTAGATTTGATCTTTGTATTAAAGGAGGTATATCATTATATGCTTGATTAGCTTGAGGATTTCCCTGTACAGCAGGAGGTGCAGCAGGTAAAGCTAAATTCCTTATAGCATCAAAAATATTAATAACCTGTGTGATTGCTTGTTCATACATATTTTTATCTGTTTGTATATTATTTTGTAACCCTGCAGGTAAATTAATTCCTGCAGCTTGAATTTCTGATTCAATTTGATATATAATATCTGTTGTTGTTGAATATGCTGCTGTTATAGCTGTAATAGCTGCCGTTTGTTGAGCTGCCGCAGCTGCTGCCGCTGCTGCTGCTATACTTGTTGGTGTGTGAACTACCTGATTAAAACCATTTACAATAGCAGCGACTACAGCTGCAGCACCAGCAGCATTATTTAATTCAGCAGCTACCGCAATTGTAGCACCAATGCGTATAGCATCATCTAAAGTTGTGTTACCTGTCACAACAGCAGCAGCTGCTGCAGCAGCAGCTGCATAATCATAACCATTTCCTAAAACACCTGCAGTATTAATAATAAGCCCGGCATTTTGTTGAGGTGTATTGGCAGGAGGAAAACCTGCACCAACAGTTACATTAATAGCAGCAGCAGCAGCAGGAAGAACAGCCGCATTCATAACAAATTGTATAGCATTAATAATACATTGATTTTGTGGAGTAGGAGGAACATCATTTCTATAATGTTGTGCGATGATAGCCCCAATTATAGCACTATTAATAGCTATTTTAGCATTATTAATAATATTATTATATATTATAGTTGCTGCAGCCACATTAGCAGCACCTGCACTAACAGCTGCATCAATAGCGATAAATTTAGATCCACGAATATTTGTTCTATTAATTAAACTTTTAATTAAAGAATTAACAGAAAATAGTGTAATAGTTGCTTTATTTAAAAAAATTTCGTTAAACACTGCGGGATATGCCCCAGCCGGCGGAATAATAACTGCGCTGCAGATATTTCTAATTAATTGATTCATTCTTAAATTAGGAGCATTAGCTTGTACATAACCTATTACGGTAGTAAATGTTTGGTTACCACCCGCCCCTATAAAAGTATTATATTTTTCATGTAATTTATCCAAGCCAAATTGGATACCATTAGTCCATGCATCATCAATAGCCCCTCCGGTTGGTGCAGGTGTAAAAATATCTATTAAAATATTTTTATTATTAATTAAAGTTTTAAAATTATTTTTATCAGTTATACTAGGTTTAATTTGATAAGCTACAAGTATAGATTGTTTATATGCTTTAATATATTCATACAAAGCTTGTGCTGTATTTTTTAAACTAGATTCAGCACCTAATTTAATTGCACTAGCATTTTTATTTATATCAAAAAAGTTTGGATTTAAACGTGTTAAATGTTGAAACGAAGCATCATATAATAGTGCAGCACCAGCTGTTTGAATAGCATTTTGAAGAGGTAAATAAATATTAGTAGGTGATGAAGGAGCATTAGAAGATGTTTTTTGATTAATACTAGTATTTACATCTTGAAATAAAATGATAGAATCACTTTTTATTGAAATTTCACTATTATTTTTTTCATCATTAGCTTGTGTATTAGACGTTTGCCAAACACCTTCAATATTTGTGATCATATTATCTACATATTGATTTGTATCATCGGCATTTTTTTTTGTTTCATTTTTAATTTTTTGTATAGTTTGATTTAATAAATTTTTATTTCCTGTTCCTTTAAATTTTTCATATTCAACAATGATGTCTTTTATAGTAGTATCAAAATTTTCCTTATAGCTTAATATTTCATTAATATAAGCAGTAGCATTATTATTATTTGTGCTAATAGCATTAATAATATTTTCAGAAAATTCTTTAACTTTTTCATCATTTAATGATTTATAAACTTTTAATTTAATATTTTTACATCTAAGAGCAATATTAACAGCAATATCGATTTTATGAGTATAAATAGTAAATTTTAAGTTTTTTTTTAAGTAAATGAATAATAAAAGAGATTCAGTTATATTATTAAAAGAATCTTTAATATCTTTAATATATTCTTTAATTTTAATAAAATCTTCTTCTTTAATTTTATTATAATTTTTTTTAATAGAATCAACAACATTTTCTTTTTTTTCATTAAATGATTTATTCCATTCATCTTGATTAATATATAAAATATTATTATAATCTTCAAATATTTTAAAAATATTATTTTTAAATTTATTAAAATTATTAAATAATTTATTTTTTCTATCAGCATCAACTAAATCTAGTTCAATTTTAAATTTAATATCATTTTTAAAAATATCATATTGATTATTAATTTTTATGATATCAAAATATTTTATTAGTTTTATTAGTTCTTTTAATTTTTTTTTTTGAGAATCACCTTGTGTATCTAAAAATTCTATAATTTCTAAATTAAAAAGATAATTAACAATATCAACATATTTTTGTTCTTTAGAATTAATAATATCATTTCTTGGTTTATAAACATCATAAAAATTACAATCTTTAATAAAATTTTCGACATAGTAATGAACAGGTGCATTTCCATCATTATCTAATTCATTTTTTATAACTTTTTTATCAATTAGAAGTTTAATAATAGAATTATATCCCATTTGACAGCATCTATGTAAAGAAGTTCTATTATATTTATCAAAAGCATTAATAGGAACTTTATGATGAATTAATTTTTCAATAATATTTTTTTTTTGTTTTTCAGTTAATTCATTATTTTCAATAACAGCAATAATCAATGTTTTTCCTTCATCATTTCTAAAATTTAGAATATTATTTTTAGTAATTTCTAATAAAATATCATCATATGTATTAGTTAAAAATTTAGTATATAGATTATTAATAAGATCATTATTAACTTCTTCTGGAAAAATATAATTTTTATTTTGAAATAAATTTGGTTTATATGGATCTTTTTTAAAATAATCTTTATTCATCAATATATTTAAAATAAGATAATATTTTAAATATATTATATTTTTAACAGTATAAAAATTTATTTATTAGTATTAGAATTAGTATTAGAAATATTTTGTTGCTGTAAATTATTATTTCCATTTAATCTGTAATCTGAATACATTTTACATTTTAGATTATCAGGTAAAGTATTAGTTAAAAATAATAGATCTGTTTTTTCTCTTTCAATAGCAAAATTTCGTGGATCCATTCTTAATGGATAATTATGAACGCAAGCATTATTCATGCAGTCAAAATTTTTTTTTAAATATGACCATTCAGAATCCATTAATTTTTCTCCATTTTGTTGTAAAAAATATCTATATTCATCATCTCTAACGATACCATTAACATATTTAATTTGTTCATTTATACAACTATCAGAACGATAATTTGTTGTAAAACGTCCATCATCCATTTTAGCTGGGCAATTTCGATAAAAGTTATCCATTTATATATATAATTTAGAAAATATAAAAAATATTTAATTTATTTCTATAACTTTTTTATTCATAAGATTATTAATAATATCAGGAACTAAAACAATAGGTGGATCATTAATTTCTATGTCTTCATTATTATCTGAAATATTTTCTGAAACATTTTGAGAATAAATTTTATTTTTATAATATTAAGTAGATCATTATAACTACCATTTCTAGAAAAAGCATTTGAAGTATCATCTAATATTTTTTTAATATCTTTAGATCTTGGTGAGTTATCAAGATTAGTTTTAAAATAATTATTTTCTAATTCTAAAACAAGGCTATTTTTACTTTGAGATGAGCTCTTAGAAGAAATAGAATCTTTATTTGATTTTTCAACAGAAGTTTTATTAGTTTTAATAGGACTCATATAAAATAAATCCTTAACATTATTATCCTTCATTTTAACGAAACAATTATTATTTTGTTGTTTATTATCATTTTTAGGAGAATAGTCCATATTTTCCAATGAATTATAAACACAATTTTTATCAACTTCTTCATCAACACCTATATCTGTATCTTCATCAAATTGATTTAATTGATTTAGGATATTTTGACCATTCATTTTAGCAATTTCATTAAGTTTAGCAATTTTATTATGAGCGGAATAAATTTCATTAATTTTTTTTCCAAAACTATTAAATTTATTATCTAAATTTTCTTCAAATGTTTGAAATTTTTCATTAATTTCTTCAAACTGTTCTTCTAAATTTTCAGTAATAGAATTTTTAGCACTTTCAATTATGCTACTAGTATGTGAATACATTTTAAATAAAAGAAATATACATACTCCCAATAGAAGCACCAAAATAATATTTTTAATACTTAGCATTATAATATAAAATTTGAAAAAAACATATAAAATTAAACTTACTATATATTCTATATAATAAAAATATGTGGTTTGAGGACATTTATATTAAATTTAATAATAGATTACAAATAAATACTATATATTCTTATAAAATAATTATGAAGAAATTTATAAATAAATTTGTTTTAAAAAATAATAATAATTATTCAAATAAAAAATTATTATTAAATGATGCTATATTATATTCTAAATATTATTTATATTACAAAATTTTTAATTGTATCTATAATGAAAATATAATGAATATTATTTATGATATTGAATTATAAAAATTAATAACCATTAGAATTATTTAATACATTTTTTATATAATCAATGTTAATATTCATATCACCTGTAAATCTTCTACTTTTGTCAAAATCATCTAACGATGCGAACTGCATATAATCTTTACCATCTCCCATTATTATTGGACATGTAGTGCAGCTTTTATTTGTAACACATACTGGAGGATGAGGTGGTATTGGATACCAATTAGTTGGTGATACAAAAGTATATGTTGGATTAATCATACCTTTATTTAATGGTGCTATATAATTAAAATCACCATATTTTAATTCATTTGTTGCTGCTATTAATTTTGATGGTGCATTTGTAGATCTAGTTAATATATCTCCATAATATTTACCACCGGATTCTATAAATTTATTAACTACACTTCTATTTCCTGCTGACATTCTAAATAAATTATTATTTAGAACTTTTTGATCTTCTTCACTTTGTATTCCATCTTGTTGATATTCAACTGAATCTACATCATATGTATTTCCACCTCTATTTTGAATATCATTTATCATTGTGTTATTTAATTTATTAACAGTATTATTTATTCCCATTTTTTGTTGTTGAATCATCTTTTGTTGTTCCATCAACCTTTGTTGATCCATCATCTTTTGTTGTTCCATCAACCTTTGTTGATCCATCATCTTTTGTTGTTCCATCATCTTTTGTTGCATCTGTTGTTCCATCATCTTTTGTTGCATCTGTTGTTCCATCATCTTTTGCTGCATTTGTTGTTCCATCATCTTTTGTTGTTCCATCATCTTTTGCTGCATTTGTTGTTCCATCATCTTTTGTTGTTCCATCATCTTTTGCTGCATTTGTTGTTCCATCATTTTTTGTTGTTCCATCATTTTTTGTTGTTCCATCCTCTGTTGTTGTTCCATCCTCTGTTGTTGTTCCATCATTTTTTGTTGTTCTATCATTTTTTGTTGTTCCATCCTCTGTTGTTGTTCCATCATTTGTTGTTGTTCCATCATTTTTTGTTGCATTTGTTGTTGTTCCATCATTTTTTGTTGCATTTGTTGTTGTTCCATCATTTTTTGTTGTTCCATCATTTTTTGTTGCATTTGTTGTTGTTCCATCATTTTTTGTTGCATTTGTTGTTGTAACTGTTGTTCCATCATTTTAAGTGGCATTTGTTGATCCATAATATTTTGTTGATCCATAATATTTTGTTGATTTATTATATTTTGCTGCATCTGTTGTTGTTTGATAAAAGATGGAGATAGTATAGGTATATCTTGTATTAAATCTATTTTTTTAGTTTTTGGTTGTATAAATTCATCTGAGATAGTTTTAATTTCAGGAACTTCATCTAATGAAACAATTTCAATATTTTTTAATTCCATTTCACTAGGCAACATCATATTTTCGAAATTTTCATAATTGATTAAAGATTTGTTATCATTAAAAGGTAAAATAGTTATATTTTTATTATTTGTTAAATTATTATAATTAGATTTAGGTATATCAATATTACAGCTATCACAATTTTTTGGTATTATATCATCATCATATTCAAGTTTATTATTATTATTATTATTAGAAATTAGATTTTCTATTAAAATGAGCGTAACAGCAATTATAGATGCTATAATAAGTGATTCAACGGGATTCATTAATACAACATATTTTAATATAATATAAACAAATATAAGTATTGATACTATTTTTATGCAATTATTAAATGTTTTAGAGTTATTCATAAATATATCTATATATATATATAAATAAATAAAATAATTATGTTTTATGAATAAAATACAAAATAAAAATCAGAAGTATGATAATAATAATAAATGAAATTATAAATAAGATATAATGGAAAAAAATTTTATTATATAAATTTAAATATATTGGATTAATGATATTATTAATTTCATTAATAACTTCATCTTTCATAAATTCATTTTTTATTTTTTCAAGTATTTTTGTAGCAAATCCTTTTTTTTTTAATGACATAATTAATATTAATAATAATTAATATTATATAAAATTATTTTGATAATTACTTAATCGCTATCATTATTTTCTTTTTTTGAAGATTTATTTTTTGAGGTTTTATTTGTTTCTTTTTTATTTTTTTCAGAATCAGATGAAGCATTATTATTTTCTCTTTCCATTCTTTTATTTTTTATATGTTCCTCAATAGTTTTTTCTAATTGGTCCAAGTCAGGTAATTTTTTAAGATGAGTTAATAATTCAGACTTACTCATTTTTTGTATAACTAATATTTTATCCATTCCGGTTAATTGAGGATTTTTATCACTTACTTGTTTATATAAAAATGATTTAATTAATTTAGCATTTCTTTCAGTAGATTCTATAGGTTTATTTTTAAAGGTTATTTCACCTTTATTTAACATTTCAGTAATAGTATTTAAAACTTCAGAATGCAATTCATTTTTTCTATTATTAATTAATCTAGCTAATTCACCTTTGGGTTCTTCAGATTCTTCTTCAGTTTCTTCTTCAGTTTCTTCTTCGGTTTCTTCTTCAGTTTCATCATCAGTTTCATCATCGTCATCGTCATCGTCATCGTCATCATCATCATTTTCTTTATTATTTGTTTCTTTAGATTTTGAATACTTTTTTTTTTCAGAATTTTCTCCAGATTCAACATCAGAGTGTAAAATTAATTTTCTCCAACCAATTAATTTAGTTTTTTTAGAAACTTTAGACTTTGAGCCTCCCTCTAGTGGAACACTTTTTAAAAATTCTTCAATATCTTCAGTATTCAAATCAAGATTACTTCTAACGACATCATTAAATTTAGATTTAGAAACAGAAACATCGCTAGTTTCACTTAATGAATTTGGATTGGTAGGCATATCAGAACTAGTTTTTGAATAAGATTTAGATGATTCAGATGATTTATTTTTTTTAGATGATTTTTGTTTAGTTAATTTTTTAAATTTAGATTTAGAAACAGAAACATCACTAGTTTCACTTAATGATTTTTGATTAGTAGGCATATCAGAACTAGTTTTTGAAAAAGATTTAGATGATTCTGATGACTTATTTTTTTTAGATGATTTTTGTTTAGGTGATTTTAATTTTGAGATAGAGATATCACTAGTATCACTTAATGATTTTTGATTAGTAGGCATATCAGAACTAGTTTTTGAAAAAGAATTTAATGAATTACCTTTAGATTTAATTTTATCAAGATTACTAGAATCAATAATTAAATTATAATTATTAATATTAACAGGGCTATTATTTTCTAAATTTTCTCTATGAAACATATCTCTAGATTTTTCGTTAGTAAAATTTTTATTATATCTATTTGTTAATTGAGAAATAAAGTCTTCTGTAGTAGATTTAGGTTCAGAAAATGAATCAATATTTTTTAAATTTTTTTCATTAGTCTTAGCTAACATTTTTAAATTATCTTGTATTAATTTAATAAAAATCTCAGAAGAGTTTTGATCAATATTAAAACCATCCATATTAGAACTTTCCTTATTAAAAGTTTCTTTTATTGATGGTGATAAACCTAATGATGAAATATTATCAGTTTCTTGTGGTATTTCTAATAAGAGAGTTAAATTTGAAGGATTTTTTAAAGATTCTTCAATAATAAAATTATTATTTGGTAAATCTACAGGCATATTATTTTTTACTGAATCAGTTAAATTATCATTAGTCATATTATCTGTAACAACATAATTACCATAATTATCTTCTAAATTTTTATTGGCACCAGAACTTTCTAATCTTCTTGCTAATGAATTTTTTTTATTAAAAACAGATAATAAAATTGGTGTTTCTCCTTTATTATTTTTTTTATTAATAATATTTTTAATATTTTCATTTTTTAATACCATTTTTAAAATTCTTTCAGAACCTTCTATTTTATTACAGCATAGAATAAGATGATGTAAAATAGTATTACCATTATGGTCTTGACAAGACCAATTAATATCAATATTATCTTCGATCATAGAAAGAGCATTATTGAGTTCATTACTATTAAAATAGTTTAAGACTTTAGTGCATATAGCAAATTCACGTGTTCCTCCAGTTTGAATTTTATCATTCTTTTTATCTAAGTTTTTAGTAAATATAGATGATAATTTATTAGATGAACTTTGATTTTGTAAATTAGTTCTATATATTTCTTCTGTATATTTTTCATTAGCGTTTTGATTAATTTTTTTAGATAAATTATTCATTATAATATAAGTATATATATAATTTTTTTTTTAATAAATATTTTATATATAGAATATATAATCTATAATGCCACAAGACATAAAATTTTTACTTTTATTATTAATCGTTGCTTTAATCTTATTAATATTTTTCCAGAATAATAATAATTCTTGTAAAACAAATGAAATGAAAACAAATGAAATGAGAACAAATGAAATGAGAACAAATGAAATGAGAACAAATAGAAATAGAAGATTAAGAAGAGAAAATTTTGCTGGAGATAGTCAGTATTTAGAAGATGAAAATCAGATGGGAAATAATAATCAAATGATGAATGAATCAAATAAAGAAAAAATTATAAATAATATATTAATGAGAGAACGAGAAAATAGACAAGATCAAGAATTAGATAGCATGATTTATGATGATAGTCAAACAAGTCAAGAATCTTTTGAAAATCCTATAGATGAAAATATTAATATGTTAAGAGATGACACATCAAGTTCAAAAGTTGATAATAGAGCTTTAGAAGAATTAATAAGAGAGGTTAATACAGGAAATGATTTAAGAGTTAATTCTACAGAAAATAAGATATTTCAAGATCGTTCAAGAAGTATAAATTCAGCAAATAAATATAGACCAGTTAGTTATGCAGAATCAGGATATAGATATAATTTCAACGGTAATGAAACTAACTCTGATTTTTCAGAATTAGCTAGTTATACAAACGAAGCTAATAATATATTAGATAATAGAAAAAATAATAATTCTACATTTAATGGTTATCCAGATGGAAATGTAAATTTTACTAAAAATGATAATAATATGTCAGTAAGAGGGTATTTAAATCAAAATGAAATTTACGGTCAAGCTAATTTGAAACAATTTACGAATACAAAACCAGAAAGCCAACAACAAAAAGTTATGGATTTATATAATTCAGATGCCTATTTACCAAATGATAAATTTTCTGATCCAAATTTAACCAAAGGATTTCAAATATTAGAAAATCCAGTTTCAGTAAATAATCCTAATTTAATACCTGTTTTAAAGAGTATTCCAGTAAGTTCAGTAATGGGTAGTAATAGAAATTCAACATATGATATTAGATCTGAACCACCTAATCCAAAGACGGTTGTTTCACCATTTCTTAACTCATCTATTCAACCAGATATTTATGCCACTAATAGAGGTTGTTTATAAAAATTTAATAAAAATTGATAATTATAATATATATTATTATTATTTAAGGCATAGACTAAATCTATCAATAATGGATATTGATAAATTTATTAATGATAATATAGAAGATATATTAGATAATCAAACATTTTTTATTAGCACAGAACCTGGTGCTAAAGTAAATATTTATGAAGGTGAAGATTTAGAAGAACAAGAAGATATAATTGATTTACAAGATGTACATGAAATGCTTGAAAGAAAAAAAGAAAAGGAAAAAACTATTAAAGATAATGTTGTTGAAGAAGATCCAGAATATTATTTTAAATTAATAAACATTTTTATGAAATTTTATAATAATAAATATAATAAAAATGAAAATTTATTTTCAAATATAGCTAATAAAGATAAAGATACTAATTCAGCATTAGAATTATTTTTTGAAGCTATAATGGAATTTAAAGATTTAAAAGAAAAATTAAATATTGATGAAATTGATTTACTTGATATATATTATGATTCTGATAATAAAGAAATTATAAATTTAATGAATTCTTATGAACAAGTATATTGTTTAGAAATAAATGAAGATAAAAAAAAAATCGTTACAATATCACTAATTATATGTTTAAATTATATATTAATTAATAAAATAGAAAAATGGAATATTTTTATGTTAAAGAATTATTAAATTATTTATAAAAAATATAAATAATTATTTTTATATATATTATATATGGAGGATAAATTTTTAAAAAAAATTCAAAAAGATCTTAAATTAACTCAAAATCCAGTTATTATTAATAATAATGATAATTTGAGTAAAAGTATTGATAGTTCTAGTAAAAGTAAAGATATTAATAAAAAAAATAGATTTATTGATGAAATATCTGATTCTGAAGATGATGAAAATGAAAATGAAAATGAGGGTGGTGAATATGAATTAAAAGATGAATTTAGAGAAAAAGTAGTATTATATGTTAAAAGTGATGATAAAATTAGAGAATTACAAAAATTAGTTAAAGAACAACAAAAAATAAAGAAAGATAGCGAAGAAGCTATTTTAAGACATTTAGAAAGATTAGGAGAATCAATGATTAATATTTCAGGAGGTAAAATAAGAAAAAATCAATATGAATCTAAAGGCGCACTTAAGAAAGAATTTATAAAAGATTCTATATTAGAGAAAATAAAAGATCCTAAAGTTGTTGAGGATATTTTATCTAAAATGGAAGATAAGAGAGAAACTAAAATAAATATTTCTCTTAAGAGAACATTTGAAAGAGAAAATAAAGATACAAAATAAATTATATTTATATTTAATTTATTTTTAAAATTAATATTTCAATATACAGTTCTAAACATTGGTAATCCTACATTAATAAAAGGAGTAAATCTTGTAACAAAAGTTGGAATAAAAATATTTCTAACACCATAAATACTTGGATAATAAGTTAAACTTAATGTATTATATAAACTATTTCTTCTACCTAGTCTAAAAGATAAATCACTTGAAGAAGAAGATGATGATGATGAATCGTGTTTATGCTTATGATGCTTACCACCTTCCATAACTTCAGAATTTGAATTTAATGAATCTAATAATATTTTTTCATTTTCTTTACTACAGTTAAATTTATTAATAGTAAATTTAACTTTATCATTATGTAATTCTTCATTAACTTGAAAATGATATATTTTATCATTTGATTTATTTTTTATACTAAAATAAAATTCTGGAGAATAATTTTTAATATTTTTTGAAAATCTTCCCCAAATATCACTTGCTGCACCTTCTGCAGTTTTTTCATCAGATTTAAAATTTTTGCCTTTAATACTTGGATTTAATAATATATATTTCATTTTATATAAATAATAAATATAAAAAAAAAATTGATTTATAAATATAAATAGTTATATAATATATTAAATATTTAATGTTAAACACAAAAAATAAAATTCTTCATTATAAAACTTTATATACTATGCCATTTAAAATTATGATAGAAGTTTTATCAAATGTATTAACAGAAACTACTTGGATTTTTACAGCACCTGATAAAAATGATCCTGATAAATTTGTTGGATTAGAAATTGCTACAGCTGATACGAGCAGAACTATATTTATTAAAATAAGATTACAATTTGAGGAAAATTGTTATTTTTGTAAATATAATAAAATAGAGATTGGTGTTAGTTTGAGTAATTTGTATAAATTAATAAAATCAGTTGATAAAGATGATTCGTTATCAATGTATATTGAAGAAAATGACAGACAAAACTTAATTATGGAAATTGAGAATCAAAATAAGAAAGTAAAACATTTTTACAAATTAAAATTAATGGATCTGGAACCAATTCACAAAAAACCATCTAAAGTTGATTTTGATGTTAAAATTACTATGTCAAGTGCGGAATTTCATAAATTATGTAGAGAGATGAGTAATATTGCTGAATATTTAGAAATTAAATGTACTTCAAAGAATATTACTTTTACATGTAAAGGAGATTGTGCTCAAAGAACAACAGTATATAAGTCAGAAGAAGGTGGATTAAATATTTCAAGTGAAAGTAAAAAAACACAAAGTATAGTTCAGGGTATTTTTGAATTAAAGAATATAGTATTATTTACAAAATGTGCCAATTTATGTCCTGATATTCAAATATATATGAAAAATGATTTTGCTTTAACAATAGTTTATACTATTGCAACTTTAGGAACAATTACGATAGCTTTATCACCAATTAAAGAAGACAATATAAAAAATGTATCATATTCATACAGTGATGATGAAGAAGATGTAGAATTAATTGAAGAATTAAAACAATCTGCTAATTTTTAAACATAAAATAAAAAGTAATAGATATTATTTTTTATAATAATAGATAAATTCTATAAAAATTTAATATTCAGGTTTAATAGCTTTAATTTTAATAGAATATTTTCTAATAAGTTCATTAATATGATTATTAATATATTTATCAATAGTTCCATATGTTATAAAATTTAGTTTAAACCATAATTTTATTATAACACAATAATTATCATCATTTATATTATCTATTTTCTTTGAACTAAATGATATTCCATTTATTGTATTCCATGTTTCACTTGAAAAAGTTAATAATGTATTATTACAAATATTAATTAATAACACTCTAAATATTTCATATCCATCTATCAATGAATCAATTTTAACAGAACAAATACTCCCATTTCTATTTTCATTATCTTCCCACATCGGTGAAATTTCATTTTTCATTACAAAGATATCAAAATCTGTTAAACTACATTCACCCTTAACAGAATTTAAAGTATGCAGAAATGATGTGACATCTAACCAATTATTTAAAGCTGTTATATTATAATAACTAATATAATCCCAAGATTTATCTTCATTATGATGTCCTAACACTCTATAGTAGTTTAATAATTTTTCCTGCATAAAGTTTTCTGGAATTTCTATAATTTCTAATGTTTTTATTACTTTATCTTTTCTTTTATTGGATACTACAGTAAAATTACTTTCAAAATTATTATTAAAATTTTCTCTTTTTTTTTGAGGAAAATTTTGTTTAAAGACTGTATGCTCTTTTTTTGTATTTTTATAATAATTATTAATCATTATTAATTCAGGATCAGAAACAGTTGTATTTTCAGGTTCATTATCTTTTTCATTATCATTATCAGAATTATCTGAATTATTGAATAATAAATTAAATTTATTATTTACATTTATTTTCATATTTTCATCTTTTTTTTTACCATACATTTTTGTATATATAATATATATATTTATAATCCTTTAATCAATTTTTATTTATATTTTATAAAAAATTGATAATAATGATATTAATTGAATATTTTCATTATTACAATATGTTAAATTTTCATTAATTACCGCTAGATCTTTAATTATATTAATAATCTTTTCTTTTGAATAATCTATTACATTTGTATTATTAATTAAATTATCTATACAATATTCATAAATATAATTAATTAATTCTAATAATGAAATATCTTTTATTTCAATTAAATTTAATAAATATTTAATTGAATCATTTAATTTATTTTTTTTTATATATTTTAATAAATCTTCTATAGCTTTCTCTGTAGGACATACTAATATTTTTGATACACTCTTCTCATCTATTAATATATATATATCCTCTTCTGGATTTATTTTTTCTTTTTTATCAAAAATTAAATGATGATTATGCATATATAATGACTGTAAATAATTTAATAATTTTCTTAAATCACCATTAGATTTTTTTATTACTAATTCTAAAGCACGTTTTTTTATTTTAATCTTCTCCTTCTCACAAATATTTATTGAAAATTTATACATCATATCATATGATATCGGATTAAAACGAAATATTATACACCTCGATTGAATTGCAGGATTGATTTTTTTTAAATAATTACAAATAAAACAAAATCTAGCATTATTAACATATTTTTCTATTACTTTTCTTAATATTGCTTGAGCATCTTCTGTCATCGCATCTATTTCATCTAATATTATCAATTTAAATGGTGGTGTATTAATATTCTCTTTTAAACCACTACTAATAACAAACTGCTTAATTCTAGTTCTAACTGTCTCAATACCCCTCTCTTCTGATGCATTTAATACTAATGTCATATTATTATAATCTTCATTGTAATAATGTTTAGCATATGCTATCATAGTTGATGTTTTCCCCGTGCCTGGTGGGCCATAAAATAATAAATGGGGTAGTTTTTTATTTTTCATGTAATTTTCTATTGATAATTTAATCTTGTCATGGTATAATATATTATTTATACTGGTTGGACGATATTTCTCAGACCAAGGTAATAATGTATTCTTTTCATTTTTTATATCTTTACCTTTTTCTTGATTACTATATTCATAAATTAACATTAATTATTTATATATATGAATGTATATTTATACTATTTCAATTTTTATATATAAAAAAGTTGAAATAATATATTATTAGATTTACCAATCAACATTATTATTAAATTACACGGTATGGTTTGGTGGGGTTTTTTAGAATCTACCCGTCGTGGTTATTTTGTGAATGGGACACCTGATCGTTGTCTGTATCTTACCAAGCTGAATTGGGCAAAGCTCTGCAGAGCTAACCGTGCTGCGGCTCTTTTGAGGGATTTCGGGGTTCATCTCGTGATGATTCAAGTCTTTTATGAACTTCCATTGAGGGAACAAATCTCTTGGCTTGAGCAAAATATCATACCAAGAAAAGGCTTTCCATGCTGGTCGGGAGAGAAAATACGTTGGTTTGAACAAGATTCTGCCCAACCTGTTTCCCGCAAGTGGATGCCTCTTTTAAAGGAGCTTGAAGGAACTCCTTATAAGGAGGTCAGAGAATGGACCTTGGAGCACGGCAATGAAGCCGAGTTCTTGTGGGTTGGTAGAATACCTTCTCTTAGTTATTGGGGGCTATAAGCCATATTGTGTTGGCATAATTTTTTTTATTTAATATTGAAATTTATGAATGTTTAATCCTAACAAATGATTTTTTTTCTGAGTTATCAAGAATTATCAAGTTTTTTGTAACGGATATAAAACTATTTATTTTTATATGTAAAAAATTGAAATTCTTATTATTTATAAATGAAATTAATGATGTTTTACGGATTTAACAAACAGTTAACATCTTTTGCATCCTCTAAAAATATTTCACTCTTTTCTAACAAAAGTTATATTAAAATAAATAATAATGTTCTTCGATATCTTATAAGAATTTGTAGAATTGGTGAATTTTGTACTGATATTGGAGTCACTCAACCTTGCATTGATTTAATTAGAAATAAATATACAGCTCCAAATATGAGTTTTTTACATATGGAGAAACAAAATACACAGGAAGTTCAATTAGAAAGATTCAAACATGTTTTTAACAATTGGAATGCTTTTAATCATGTTGAAGATTGGTATGGTGAAACAGATCTTTATATGTTGGAATCAGGTAATGAACGTCCTATAACAACAAAATGGTTGCCAATATTAGAGAAGAATAAAAAATTGAATATATAAATATGGTAAAATATAATAAATAAAGTGTGTTAAATATATAATTTTTTATAAAAAAAAATGAATTTAATATTATAAATATAGTATATATATATAATGCAGGATATACATAGATATAATGAAAAGACATCATCAATTGATAAGATCGAATTTACAGTATTCGGTAATAAAGAAATATTAAATATGTCTGTTCTCGGGCGTGACACCCCCGGTTTAATTATACCTGATTTATATGATAATACAGAACCAACAAAGGGTGGTTTAATAGATCAACGTATGGGTATTACTGATAATCATTTAGAATGTCACACCTGCGGGTTAGGAACTAATTATTGTGTAGGTCATTTTGGTCATATGAAATTAGAAGAAAAAGTATATCATATGGGATATTTAGATACTGTTGTTAAAATTTTAAATTGTATATGTATTAGATGTTCTAAATTATTAGTTTATAAAAATGAAATTGATATAATTGATTTATTAAAAAATAAAAAAGGAAAAAATAGATTAACAGAATTTAGAAATTTGGTTAAAAACGTTACATATTGTATAAAAAATAATTATGGTTGTGGAGCTCCTGTTCCTAAAATTAAATCGGATAAAAAGAAATCTACAGCTATTATTAATATTGTTGCAGAATATGTTAATAATATTTCTATAGAAGAAAATCCAGATAAAAAACCAATTAAAGAGATTTTAACACCTGAACGTGTTTATCAAATTTTAAAAAATATTAGTGATCAAGATTGTTATGTTTTAGGATTTGATCCAAAGAAAAATAGACCTGAAGATTTTATACATTCTATTTTTCCAGTTCCACCTGTTCAAGTAAGGCCATCAGTAAGAGGTGATTTTTTAGCTTCTACAACACGTGAGGATCATTTAACTATTAAATTATCTGATATATTAAAAGCTAATTTAAGAATTCAAAGGCATAAAGAAACTAACAATGAAAATATGTTAAAATATTTTCAAGATCATGTGAATTATTTACAATATCACGTAGCTACTTATTATGATAATGAATCATTAAGCTTACCACAATCAGAACAAAAGGGTATGGTCACTAAATCATTATCTTCTCGTTTAAAGAGTAAAGAAGGTCGTATTAGAAATAATTTAATGGGTAAAAGAACTGATTTTAGTGGAAGAACAGTTATTACACCTGACCCTACACTAAGTGTAAATGAGTTAGGCATGCCTATTCATATAGCTAGAAATATAACTTTTCCTGAAATTGTTACACCATATAATATTGAATATTTGAGTAGATTAGTTAGGAATGGTAGAGACGAATATCCGGGTGCCAATTTTGTTATCCCAATAGGTTCTAACAATTCACAATCTAGAAACCCAATAGATTTAAGATTTAGAAAAGAAAGAATAGAATTAAGATATGGAGATATAGTAGAAAGACACATTCAGACAGGTGATATTGTATTATTAAACAGACAGCCTACATTACATAAACAATCTATGATGGGACATAAAATTAAAGTAATTGATAATACGAGTTATAGTACATTTAGATTAAATCCTAATTGCACTAAACCTTATAATGCTGATTTTGATGGTGATGAAATGAATACCTTTTTTTGTCAATCAGTTCAATCTCAGGTAGAATTAGAAGAAATAGCAGATGTTAAATTACAAATCATAACTCCACAATCGTCTTCACCTATTATAGGTATGGTTCAGGATAATTTGGTTGGAGGATATTGTTTAACAATAAACAATGATCCGTTAGATTGGAGAACAGTAATGAATATATTATCTATAACAGAATTTGATGAATGGGATAAAATAAAAAAATATAAAGATTACAATGGAAAAGAAGTATTTTCTCAAATTTTACCTAAAAGAATTAATATATTTAAAGGAGATGCAGAAAAGATAGTTGTATCAATTAAGAATGGTGTTATGACAGATGGATATTTAAGTTTAGATACTATTGGAGTTAAAAGTAAAAATAATTTAGTTCAATTAATTTGGGATGAATACGGCTGTGATGAAACAAAAAAATTTATAGATAATGCCACAAGATTTATTACATTATTTAATTTATATCATGGATTTACGGTAGGAATTGGTGATATTGATATAAGTAACGAATTAATTAAAATGATGTATCAATTATTTCAAACAAAAAAATTAGAAGTTTGTCATGAAATTACAGAACTAGAGAATAATCCAGATATGATGGATGAGGAATTATTTGAAAGAACTGTATCACAAAAGCTAAATGTTATTCTCCAAGATGTATCAAAATTAATTATGAGTAATTTAAAACCAACAAATAATTTTAAAATCATGATTGATAGTGGTTCAAAAGGTAAGCCAATGAATATGGGACAAATTGGTGGTTGTGTAGGACAACAAGATTATCAAGGAGGTAGAATTTTAAAGAATTATAATGACAGAACTTTACCATATTTCTTTAAAAATGATGATAGAGCAGAGGCAAGAGGATTCTGTGAAAGATCTTTTGTGCAAGGTCAAACATTATATGAATTTATTTTTCATACATTAACTTCACGTGAGGGTTGTATTGATACAGCAGTTAAAACTTCAGAATCAGGATATATACAGCGTAAGCTGATTAAATCTACAGAAGATTTTATGATTAAATATGATTGCACTGTAAGAAATGCAGTTGAAAGAATTCAACAATTCATTTATGGTGATAATGGTATTGATACTACAAAACAATATCAATATAATATGAAATTTATTGAATTTTCAAATTCTGAAATAATGGAAAAATATAAATTTACAAAAGAAGAATTAAAAAAATTAAAAAATTTTACTGAGAAAGATAATGAAAGAATTTATAATCAAATTCTTGACATTAGAGATCATATTAGAAAAACACAGATTAAAGCAACTGTTAATTATATTATCTTAAATACTATCTTTATGCTTCCTGTTAATATTATGCGTATTATTGATAATATTAAAAATTATCAGATTGATAATAAAAAAATTATTGATGAACCAAATTATATAATGGATAAAATTAATTATATTATTGATAATAATAATACTAGATTATATTCAATGACTGATGAAGAATTAAAAAATAGTAAATCATTTAAATCAAATGATTCATATTTATCAAAAACAGCATTTAAATATGCTTTATTAGATGCGTTAAATCCCAAAAAATGTATTATTACTTATAAATTATCAAAAGAACAGATTGATGAAATTACAGTTCAAATTATTAAAAGTTTTAACAAAGCAGTTATTGAACCAGGTGAAATGATTGGAATTATCGCAGCACAAAGTTTAGGAGAACCAGTGACTCAAATGACGCTTAATACGTTCCATACTTCAGGTGTTGCTGCAGGTGGCGGAGCAAATTTAGGTGTTCCAAGATTAAAAGAAGTATTTAGTTTAACAAAGAATTTAAAAGGACCTCTTATGACAATTTATTTTGATAAAGAACATAATAATAAAAAAGACTTTGCTAATAAAATTGCATCATATATTAAATTTACAACTATTAAAGATTTAAGGACTAAAATAGAAATTTATTATGATCCACTACCTTATCAAAAAGATGGTTTTATGGAAAAAGATAATGTATATAACATATTTTATTCTTATCAACAAAATAAAAATTGTTGTCAAAACACGATTGATGGTTTAAATTGGTTAATGAGAATTGAATTTAATAAAGAAAAATTATTAACAAAAGAAGTCACATTATTAGATATTAAAAGCAGTTTTTGTCAAGCATGGGAAAAACGTTATTTAGATATTAAAGCATTAAAAAGAGAGAAAAGACAAATTTTAGAAAAAATTACACAATTAGCAGTATTAAGTAATACAGATAATGATGATATTCCAACTATACATATTAGATTTGATATGAATAATTTTAATTCTGCTACACTTGTAGATTTTATGGATCTATTTGTAGATGAATTTAAATTAAAAGGTATTGAAGATATTGAAGATATTCATGGTGGCAGTGCTAATGAAGAAAGAATGATTACTTTTGATGACGCTGATAAAAAATTAGAGAAGAAATCTGAATATGTTATTTACACTAAAGGTATTAATATGGCTAGTATTAGAAATATAGTTGGTGTAGATTTAAATAGAACTTATTGTAATGATATTATTACTATATATGAAATATTTGGCATCGAAGCAGCTAGAAACATGATTATTAGAGAAATTACTTCAGTATTTGCTGCTAATGGTTCTACTGTTAATTTTCAACATATTTCTATTTTTGGTGATTTAATGACTAATGTAGGAACATTAACATCTATTGATAGACATGGTTTAAATAAATTAGATACAGATCCTTTTTCAAGAGCATCATTTGAAAGACCTGTTGAACAATTAATTAATGCAGCTATATTTAATGAAGTTGATTATATGAAGAGTGTATCTTCTAGAATTATGGCAGGATTATGTATTAAGGGTGGAACTGGATTATGTAATTTAATTTTAGATAAGGATCTATTAGAAAATTCTGAATATACAATTGATGTAGGACAATTATATAAAAAGACATACAATGATATTTCTCTTAAGAGTAATATAGAAATTGATAAAAATGTTTTTATTCCAGAAATATAGATTATTTTTTTAATTTATTAAAGATAGAAGTATAAATATCTAAACATGCTAATGAAATTATAGAATGTGGTGTAATCCTCATAAAATAAATAGGAAAAGTATTATAAATATTTTTAAAACTAGATAATAAATTTACATTTTTTATAATAGATACTGTATTTAATTTTTTATTTTCATTATTAAGAATAATTAAATTATTAATTATTGGTATATTTTTTTGTGAATATGTTCTCATAACATCAAATGGCATACTTATGACAGCACTTGTTATACTTGCTGAAAGTATAGAACCAGATTTAATTAATAAATTATTATTGTAATGATTTTTTAATTTATCTTCATATATTGATTTACATCCAAAACCAATATTAATTGATACCGCACGTAGTAAATTATATTTTAAACCTGTAAATAGTATAGTATTTATTTTTTCATTCTTTATAATATTTTTTATAGAAAAATTATTTTCTGTTTGTTTTTTTAATAAAAAATAATCAATTGGATTATTTAATAATGTTCCAACTACTGCAGCTATAACAGCCGCATTAAGAGGATTTACTTTGTGATTGTCTTTTAAATCTTTAAATAAACCTAGTCTAATTGTTCCATATACACATTGTCTCATTAGAGCAATATTTATACCTCTGTAAAATTCTCTAAATCCATATGTATTATATATATTTTTAAATAAATTTAACTTTTTTACATTAGGATTTAATTGACTCTGCACTTTAATATAATCTATTGGTTGGACAAGAGTTGTGGCAGTTAATCCAGATAAACAACCTATAATATAAGAGTCCATTTTATATTATAAAATATAAAAAATAATTTTATTGATGATAGAAATTAAAGAATAAATTTTACAGCAACAAGTTTATCTACATATTTACGATTGTATTTATCTTTAATATCTCTTTCCGATATTAGATTATATTTATTTCTTAATTTATTATAATCAATATTATCTGTTATAGCTTTATCGTACCATTTCTTAATTAAACTAAGTTTTGGTTGATTTTTTAATGTGCTTTTATGTACTATTATGTTGTCAATCTCATTAATCTCCGCTTCAGTTAAAATAGGGCCCATAGTTACTAACGAATGATTATGATTTTTAGTTAGATAGCAATCAACTATTGGTAATCTAAATAAATATTTTTCTGGATAACTTCCTCTGCTGTTTATATTAACATTGATTCCTGAACCAACTAAATCACCATAATATCCTTGATAATAACCAGTGTTATCATTAGTTGGTGGATTCCATAATCCATTTGTTCTGTTTTTCATATAGAATTTATATAAATTAACTGTATTAAAACATAATGGACCTACCTCATCTATAGTAGTTCTAACGCCTGTTAATGGATCCCATTTATGCTCAAATTTAAATTTTAATCCTTCTTCTATTTTTTCATTTAATATAGGATCTATTGATAATAATCTATTTATTCTATAGGTTTCTGTAGTGGTTTTATCATATTCACAATCTATGTTTTCTTTAGTTGGTCTTTCTTCTAGTTCATCCTCAAAATTTACAAACTCAAAACTATCAGGTTTAGCCATATTATATATATATAATATTATATTTTTATATAATCAATTTTTTAGTGTTGTATGTAGGTAGGTATGCACACAAGTCCAACTGTTTTATATACTAAAAAAGTTGTGTTCGAAAGAACCAACATATTTTTATTATTATATAACAAAAAAAGTTGATTTTATTATATAATAAAATATAAATATATTGATAGTAGGCTTATCATATGACAACAATTAAAAGAGATATTAATTTTGAAATAGAAACACCATCCCTTTATACGAATGTTAGTGGTGATGGTTTTGAACCACAAACAACACATAAAACTAAATACTATTACTCAATTTCAATTCCAGAAAATTTGACAGCTGAAGAAAAGGAATCATATGTAGAAAATTTTAAAGAAGAAAAAAAAATATTAATTTTGGAGGCAGCCTCAATTATAAAAAAAAATCCATGGAGTGTGTATCATCCAGATAAGAATAGATGGAAGATTTCTAATAATAAATATATATATGAAAGTGATTTTACAGGAGGTTGGTCTCATGGTTATAAAAAAAATAATAATTAGATATTATTTTTTTGATATAGAAATTTAATAGATATATACTTTTTATAATTAATTTTAGTTAAAATTATAGTAAATACCTAATATTATATACTAAAAAAGTTGATTTTATATTATAATATACCCTAAACCATATATATACTACCTATAAATACATATAAACACTAAAATGAGCCATAATAAAGTTATTAGCATTGTTCCCTTTGATTTTGAAGATGAAAAGCAAAAAGGAAAGCCTCAGCTTTCTACTATTGTAAAACATATTGTAAATGGTAAAGAGGTTGTTCCGCTTATTGAGACTCCATTCATTTATCATCAATATTCTAAATTTGCTTCTAGTAAATTTTATTCTCCTGATCAAAGAAACTTTTTAAAATTAGAATACTTTAAAGATCAATCTAACTGTGAAAGTGTTAGAGAGGCTATTTCTGCTTATGATGCTTGTGTTAAAGATACTAGAGGAACTATTCTTGGAAAATATGATAAATTATACACTTATATTGATGCTGTTAAAGTGCCTACTGCTGATGATGATGATGAACTCATGCAAGAGGAATCTAAAGGACCTAAGGAAGCTTATACAAAGATTAAATTCAATACAACCTATAGTTATTACTATAAAGAATCTGGTCTTAGACTTGAAAGAGATAATTCAGGCATTGTTTCTAAAGCTATTAGAGAAGCTCTTAAAAAGAATAAGGATAAGAAGAATCTTGATGGATTGGTTTTTACTCTCAATGTAAAAGACAATGAAAAGACTGTAAAGAAAGTTTTTAGCTATACGGATATTGAAGAGAGAAAAGAATTATGCACTAAAATTTATGTTCGTAGATTATCTTCTTTTAATGATGATATTAAAAATATTCTTCAGAAAGCTGAATTGACTGAAGAAGACGAGCAAACTCTTGAAAAACTTGGAGGAGAACCTAATGAGGTTGATGTTAGAACTGGTGAAGATCTAGATCCTCATTACAGAGGAAACTGCTATGTTAGATTTATCATTAAGCCTTACAGAGTATGGGCTGCTAGAAATAAGGATGAGAATGGCAAGAGAAAGATGGGTATTCAATTCCAAGCTCTTCAAATGGAGATTATTCAACTTCCTTACAACAGCGATAATTCTGTTAAGAATGTTTACACTAAATATTCTTTTGGAAAGAACAAGAATTCATCTACTGAAGTTGATAAACTTCTTATCAAACCAGATCCTCTTATGGATAATAATACTATTGTTTCAAAGAAAGAAGAACCAAAGAAAGTAGAACAAGTAAAAGAAGAAAAGAAACAAACTAAAACCGTTGTTGTTAAGGAATCTGAATCAGAAGAAGATTCTGATGAGTCTGAAGAAGATTCTGATGCTTCTGAGGAGGTTGAAGTAAAACCAGTCACTAAAGGTAAGCAAGTTGTTTCCAAGACTCCACTTAAAAAGAAATAAAAGATATTTTTATATAAATATATTTAGAGATTAGAATATAAAGAATAAATATATTAAAATATGATTACAACTTCTCTAGTAATTGGAACAAATGAAAATGATTTTGAAACAGGAAAATTTAATTATGTTTCAAATAATGTATTTGAATTATTAGATAAATCTAAAAAACCTTTATTTTGGGCTCAAGTCAATTATGATAATAATAATTTTTATATTGAAACAGATTATCTAACTGTTTTAGATTTTAATTCAGAAATGAAATATATTAAAGTTGAACTTGATGAAAAAACTCTAAATTTATTTAATCAGATTGATGATAGAGCGGTTGAATTATTGGATAATTTAATATCTAACGAAGAATTTTCTGATTTATTTGATGAGATAGAAGGACAATTAGATTATTCAACATTAGCAAAGTTAAATAATACTAATAATAAATACTTTTTCAAACTTAAAATAGATGATAAAATTAAAATTAGTTTAAATAAAAAAAAATCTAATATGAATGAATTATTTAATCATAAATTCTCTTCTGAGGATAGATTAAGATTATTACTTGAAATTAATAGTCTTAATCTTTATAAAAATGATTACAAATGTGGATTAAAATATTATTGTCATAATATTGAAATAAGCACTCCTATTAATATTTCACAGTTTAAAAGAGCAGTTCATGATAATTATAAATTTACAACATCTAAAATTAATGATATAATTGTAGAAGAATTAGAATGTGATTTAGGAGTTACAGAAGTTTCACCTAAAGATGATGAATCTAATTTTTCTACACTAAATATTAATACTGAAGAAACAACTATAACTGAAAAAATAGAAACAAAAACAGATGATATATTTATATCAACTAGTAATGTAAAATCAAAATCAAGAGCACCACCAAAATCTAAAATTATAACAGAAACTATCACAACAACTACTACAAAACCAACACCTAAAAAAAAAGCTCCAGCTAAAAATAAATAAAATATAAATTTATAATTATTATATAATAATTATAATTCAAGCATAATATTTCTTACAACAGAAGGAATATTATTTTTTTTTGAATCTTTAGAATCATCATTAGATGTTTCCTCATCAAGTATTAATTTATTTTTTTTAAAGTAAGTATTAACATGATTAAATTTAACAATTATAGTTTTATAATTATTTTCTGTATAATTAATTATGTCATTTGAAATAGCCCATCTAAAAAAATTAAGTTGTCCTATAGTTGTTAAAATTATTAATTTATTATTATTTTTTTCTATAATAAAAAAGAATTTTTTTTTTCTTCTAAATGGATCAAAGTATTTTTTTTTATAAGACTTTAATTGTGCTTTATAACTAATATTAATATTAAAGTTATTTTCTTTATTGTAAAATGTGTTAATACTTATTGATAATTTATATAAATAACAATATCTTGTCACAAACCAATCCAAAAATCTTAATGATACTATATTAGTTCCATTTATAATATCAATCATTCTTTTAATTTCCTTATCAGGTTGATTATGAAAGAATTTTTCCAACATATTATAATAATATATTTCTTTACCATATAGAGACTTTATATCAATTATATCAGTATCTAAAGCTTCATTTTTATTATCTATTTCCATATTATTACTTATAGATTCTGTACTAGGAATATCCGTACTATCTGTTTTTGAGTTATCTGTTTTATAGCTATCAGAAGATTCTTTTACTACAACTACTTTATTATTTTTATATTTAAAATAAATATCAGAATTTACTTCATCTTCATCTATATTTTCATTTTGTTCTAAAAAATTATTTTGAATAATAATTTTCTTTTTCCTCATTATTTATAAAAATATTCTTATAAATTTATATAAGTTTAATTATAAAAATTATAATTTATTTTTGAATATAATTTCTTCAATTGAATCTTTAATTAATAATCTTATTACTTTAATTTCTTTAAACTTATTACCTAATCTTCTAACTCTACCTATAGCTTGATTTTCAGTATTTGCTCTATATTGTTTATCACCATAAATTGGATCTAAAAAAATAACTTCTTCTGCGTTATTTAAATTTGAACCTGATACTGTGCTTTCTGATGACAACATAATAATTCTATATTCATTATTTTCAATATCTTTATTATTAAATATTTTTAATACTTTATCTTTTTGATATACATTTCCTTGACAATACAGATGTTTAATATTATTATTATCTAATACTTTACCAACCTCCTTTAATAAATAGTCCCATTGTGAAAATATAATTCTATATTTTTGTTTTGTATTTTTTATATAATTTATTAAATATGCTAATTTTGTGCCTAATACATCAATATCTTTTGATTTTTTACTTGAAATTAAAAATATCTTATCTAGTTCTAATTTCTTTCTACAATTAGGACATTCACTTGGTGTTCCAGAAGATATAGAATCTTTAATAATTAAACTAATACAACTATAATGATAAATATGTGCGCAAATTGTAATACCTGTATCTTCTTCAATTTTATCTAAACATATAGGACATTCTTGTTCTTTTATCTTAGTTTCATCTGATATTAATTCTAAGAAATTTTTATAGTATAATAAAGTTTTTTCTTTTCCATCTTTTATTTTTTGAAATTCAACTAATCTAACTTTAGCTCTTTCAAGATCTTCATTTAAATATTGATACTGCAATAAATCAGTTTTATTTTTATCTTTTAATTCAGCAATTTCATTAGTTAGTTTTTCAATTCTGGCTAAACATTCTAAATAATTTTCATTTGATTTATCATAGTCTTTAAAATATATATTTTTCATATGTTCCTTCATATCAGATAATGATTCCATTGATTTTATATTATCTCTAATTTTTTCTGATAATGTTGGATGACAACATATTTGACGCAAAAATACATCGTATTCATTATTATTTGGATCTGCTAAATATGCATTGTAAATCATTCTTTCTGTATCCGAGAAATTAAGCCATACATTTTCTTCAACTATTGAAGGTAATTTTAGATTATTCATATTCTTAATATGAGTATTTCTACTAAAATGATTCTTAAAATAATTATAGTAATTGATATCTGTAAAATCTATCTTGTTAACTATATTATGAGAATATGTTAAATAATCAATAATCTTTGATAATGACGTGTTTGAAAATTTAACTCCTACTTGACATTCTTTAAATGGTGTGCCTGAAATTATCCATCTGTAATCAGATTCTAAATATTTTAATTTTATAAATAAATTACTATCTTCTATTTCATGAAATTCATCAATTACTACTCTATGCCAAAATATACCAAAAATATTAACATCAGTTGTAAAAATATCAATAATATTAAATAATTCATCCTTCTTTTCATGCTGATTTAATTTACAATTTGTAAAAAAGTTTGCTGATACAATTATAACATCTGCATTTATTATATCATAATATCTATACTTATAATAATGTTTTTTAGTTAGTAGTTGTATAATCTTTAAAGGCTTTATTAAATGATTTTCAAACTCTCTTAACCATTGACCACATAAATGATTTGGAACTATAATTAAAGTTCCTTTACTATATAATTTGTCTCTTTTATTATATAAATTATATTTTGATTGATTATTATTAATTAAAGTAATTATTTGTAGTGTTTTACCCATACCTACTTCATCAAATAATCCACCACCTTTAAATATTATTTTGTCTTTTATATCTTTGTATTCATCAGTATAATTTTTATTTTCTATATTTAACATCCAATTAATGTTATTTATTTGATAAGGATATAAACTAGTTTTGATATTTTTAAAAATTATCATATATATATCTGTTTCTGGACTATTCATTAGTATTTCTGTTATTAAATTATTCTGTATATTTTTTTCTATGATTCCTATATATTCAAGAGCTTTACTTTTATTATCATCTAATATAATATTATTTATTGTATTAACTAATATTTGATAATTTTCAGTTATATTAAATAATTTTTCACTTAATTTTTTATTGTTTTTATTACATTCATTATCATCACTTGAACTTTCATAATTTTCAATATTTTTTTTATTATTAATTTTATTATTTATAAAATTTTGTTTAGTTATTTCATGTAATATATTATAAGTATCTAAATAACTTATTAGTTTTTTTATTAACAAAGATTCTGAATTTATAGTAATTAAACTCATATATTCCTAAATATAAATATATCTTAAAATATAATTAAATCAATTTTTATAAGCTCTTCAAAAACAATTTAAAATTTTATTTAGCTATTATTAATATATAATGTCTAAATTAACTAAAAAAAATAAAATGGAATTAGTTCAGGAAGAAAAACATAATACAGAAAATAAAGTGGAAACTAATGGAGAAACAGATTCAAAAAATAATTTAACTTATAATTCCTATCTTGAATTACAAAATGAACTTTCTGCTATTCAAGAAAGATTATCTATTTTTAAAATTAATTTAAAAAAACATTATAAATTAACAAGTAAGCAAATACAAAAGATGAATAAAAGTAAAAGACAGAATACTAATTCAAGAGAGCCAACAGGATTTGGAAAACCATGTTTTGTTCCTCCAACACTTAGAACTTTATTAAAGATTGGTGAAAATGAATGTGTAACTAGACCAGCCGTCACACAAAAACTCTATAGTTATATTAAAGATAATTCATTATTTGATGTAAATGATAAGAGATTACTAAGAGTTAATGATAGTTTATCAAAAGCATTACAATTATCACCACAAGAGGTTAAATATATTAACAGTTCATCATCTCCCTATCTTCCAAATGATGATAAAGATAATAAAAAAAGACAAATTGATAAAAATGCTTTTTCTTTTTTTAATATTCAAAAATATGTTGCCAAATTATATCCAAAAGATGAAAAAAATATAGAAATTTTAACTGAAAAATCTACTAATTCATCTGTCACAAAAAAATCTAAATAAATATAATTTTTATTTATTATTAAGAATATAAAAATTAGAGATAATATTATTAATTTCATATTCAGTTAGATTATTTACATTAGATTTTAAAAATTTAATAATATTATTTATATTAATTTTTTTTGTTTTAATAAAATTAATAATATTAATTTTATAATTATTAACTATTTTTTCATTATAATCATTTTTAAATATATTAACAAATTCATCCCAATATTCCAACATTATATTACTAAAATAATCAATATTTTTATTAATAGAAATTATATTATAATTATGAATTATAGAATTTGGATCAATAATTAACTTTTTTTCATATAAAGGTGATTTATTATATATATCTCTAATCTTAATTGTTGTATTTAAAAAATTCTCTTTATCTTTATTTAATTCATCATTCAAACTATAAATTTCATTATAAATATTTTCAATATTATCATATTTTTTTATTAAATCATATATTTCATCTGGTTTTAAAATTGATTTTTTATAATTATTAGTTTCAAAATAATCAGAACCTAGTAAAATAGATAAATCACATAATTGTTCTTTAGATATATCTAGTTTTTTTAAAATAATTTTTTTATCTAAAAACATCACAATATTATTACTAAATTTAATTAAATAATCTATACCAGCAGGTATTGGATCAGTATCATCTGTTAAAAATAAATCTATTATTTTATAATTATTTAGTAATACTGCTAAATATTCACCCTCTCCAGCAGAAAATATATATGGCACATTCATTATATCAAATAATTCAAGTATTTTTTTTATTTCTTCTGTTGATATTTTAATTGTATTTTTTTTTATCTTATTCTTTAATACTAATAAATTTTGTAAATCATAATTATTTTCAATATTCTCTAATGTATTTAATTCTTCTTCTATCTTATTAAGTCTAATTTCATTATTATTCTTTTTTTTGTTACGTAACATATTTGTATTTTCTTTTTCTGTCATTGTACCTCCGTCAAATATATATAATGGATAATATCCATAAGATAAAAATTTTATAACTTGATTAAAAAAACCTATTAACATATTATCATAAGAATGACTATACTTGTAATAAAATAAATTAGCATCTACTCCTATTATTATTTTATTTTTATCAAAGTTTAAATCATCTATTAAATTATTAAGATATGGGTATGTTTTATATATTCCTTTATTATTTAAAAATGTATGTAATTTTTTTACTCCCATTACTATATTAGTATAACAAAAAAAGATTTCCTCTTTTTATCATGCAATTTGAAATGCTTATATTATTACTTTTTTCATCCTGATAATATAATCCTAAATTTGGTATTTTTATTATATAACCAATATCTATTTTTTCTTTTTCTAAATCACTTATATTAAATTTTAATTTTTTCCCATTTATATACTTTATCGAAAAATACCCATCTTTTTTAATTTCACATTTTAAACTTGTATATAAATCTGCATTCAATATTTCATAAGTATAATCATAATATGTTTTATTGGTTATACATATATTTATATTTATGTCTCCCCTTATAAAATTCTTTCCTATTATTATTTCTTCACCTTCATTCTCATAATTTTGATAATAATCTATTGGAAAAATACTCTCTGTAAATGTATCTCTTGTCTTCCTATTATATGTTATAATCTTCTCTTTTAAATTAATAACCTCCTCTAAAGTGTATTTTACTGTTATATCTATGTCTAAAAAGTTATGATTATATATTAACGAATTAAATGATAAATCTTTACTTTCTAATAAAATATTAATTATCTTGTCCCCAAATATTAATAGTATTTTCTGATAATATTCGTCCTTTATTAAACTCTTTAAATTATCTAACATATTTTCAATTATATTATCATTTTTATGATTATTTTTATTACTTTTTTTTAATATATTATTATTATACTCTTTTCTTTTATTTTCATCCGATAAAATATTATAAGCATTGTTAATTTCAATAAATTTTGAAGTAGAATCTGTATTTGTTTTGTCAGGATGATATTTAAGTGCTAATTTTTTATATGCTTTTTTAATATCATTTAGAGTAGAATTTTCTTCAACCTCTAATATACTATATAAATCCATTTTTTTTATAATATTTTTTTAAATTTAAATTTATTAGGTTTAATTTAAATTAATAAAGTATTGTTATATATATTATTAATAATTATGAGCGTTGATATCAGAAATTCCCATAATTTAAAAAAAATTCAAAAATTTAATAATATAGATCAAAAATATAATTTAGATCAACTTAAAGATGTTATTATAAAAACTGAAAAAATTCAAAAACCTAATGTAAATATTAATAATCTTGTTAAAAGTAAAGAGGAAGAAAATAAAAATATTATTAATGAAGCTATTTTAAAAAGAACTAATCAACCTTATAAAGGTATTATCAAAAATTTTGATTATTCTAAATAAGAGAAAAACATCAGGAAGATTTAATAGTCCATAAAGTTACTGAAGTAGATAAGGATAAAAATTTATTTGATTCAAAATTAACTAATTATAATAATACTATTAAAACTCAAAATACTGAAATTAAACAAATATATTCTGGTGATAAATACTCTGTTAATAAAAAAGACTTTGATTATCAACATAAATATAAATATAGATCCAAAATTGATGATGGTAATGCACCAGATGAATCAGAACTTCGTGTTGATAGAATAAATTATTATAAAAAAGAACAACATAAAAATGAAGAAAATAAAAAGAAAATTGATGATATTCTCGTTAATCTTATTGATACTGGTATCCTGTCC
>Ga0194129_10000800_pt1 | contig 57161 bp, 56 predicted proteins | sample TA2KigCa35mmetaG_FD_150862 | JGI IMG/M metagenome (GOLD analysis project Ga0194129, IMG submission 150862) | Freshwater microbial communities from Lake Tanganyika, Tanzania - TA2015038 Kigoma Deep Cast 35m | ecosystem: Environmental > Aquatic > Freshwater > Lake | place: Tanzania: Lake... | reverse complement strand
TTTTAAAAATGAACAATCAATAGATTCATTAGTAATAATATATTTATTATTTTTAAATTTAAATTGGTCATAACAAGAGAAAGTATTAAGTTTTTTAGGAATAGAGTTGTGTTTAGGAAACCATATCGTCCATTATATAAAAATTAAAATAAGTAAATCTTTAAATAAAGAATAAAGTAAATTATGTTTTTATTATAAAAATTATCAAGAAATATCAAGTTTTATGCTGCTAGTTGCATCCCAACGATGTAGAAATTATGTTCCTTGAATCATTATTTTTTAACGAAAATGCTATCATTATAAATAATTCCAATTTGTGGTTAATGTGTTGTGTTATTAAAACAGAATATGGAAATTTATTTTTAATGTTTAAAAAATCCGAAGGTTGGGCAAGTTCAATAATAATTGTCCCATATAATAATTTTGTTATAAATAACACAATATTCAATGATTGCGATGAATATAATATTTGTGGTAAATATTATAATTTTGAATTTATATTGCTAAATAATGATTATACTAAAAAAATAAAAATAAATAGTATAGACAGGGAAAATTTTATAAATTTAAAAAAATATTTATTAGATAATTTATAAAAATTTATTTTATTACAACATATAAATAAAATGTCTTATGGTTACTATATTAAATCTTATTTGACAAAATAAAATTACACAGTTGTAAATATGTTAAATACTACACTTAATTATTATTTTGTATATTGTTAAATATTATGCTATATTATATCGACAAAGAAAATAACAAGAAATATACTTTTGTTATTGATTCACTGTGGTTTGATCATTTAGAAATCGGAGAAAAGACTTTTGAAAATGATATCTATAAAAAATACAATAGTAAAATAAATAATATAACTGGCGAACTAATTGAGTGTAATGATTTAACAAAAACTGATGGATTCTGCAAAAAATTAGTTACAGATACTTATCAAGAATACTTGGAATTTATAACAAAAAGAGATTTCAAAAAAGAACAATGGATTTATAATATTATAGACAAAGTAGCAGAACAACAGCATATTCTTTATAGAGATGATTCTATAATAATTATACCAAATTATACATGGAAAAACAATGGTGACTTATTGCAGATGTATCTTCTCACAATACCAACTGATAAAAGTTTACATTCATTACGAGACCTAAATAATAAGCATATTGAATTATTAGAACATATAAAAGCAAAAACATTAGAAACTATAAAAGAAATATATGGATTCGAACAAAATATTATAAAATCGTTTATACACTATGCGCCATCAACATATCATTTACATATACATTGGTGTCTAATATCAAATACTAATGTAAATTCATCTGTTGAGTATTGTCATAGTTTATCTAATATTATAACAAATATCAAAATAAAAAGCGATTATTATCAAACTGTCAAATTGGAAAAGCGAATTTATCAATAGACAATTACTACGCTTTTTTCACGAAATCCTTGAAAAAAATAATTTTAACAATTATATAAAATTATAATTGACTATTTATAAACCTATTTATTATTTTTTTATAAAAACGACTTAACTATTTATAAATAATAATTGTTACATGTTTCAGAATATAAAATTATATAATAATTATTCACATATCAATAATGATATCATAAATATTCTTGAAATAGATGAATTAACAGCACCATTAAATAATATTCCAATTAATATAAGTCAAATAATTATTAAAAAACAATATGATGTATTGCGACGAGAGCATAAAGTGCCATTTGGATGTTCAATTATAATAAAAAATAATATAATAACTAATAATTTTGTTTTGAATAAAATTCAAGAAGAAGATTATTTAGATATAACCGAAGTTAATTTATTAGAAGCAAATATTTTAGTAATCAATAATGTTATGCCTAAATTAACAAATCTTAAAAAATTAATCATATATAACACTCCATTAAAAATATACCATTGTTGATTACTTCTTTGACAAATCTGAATGAACTATGTTTAGATGGATGCAATATAGATAAAATACTCAAACATATCAGTAGTTTGAAAAATCTCAAATGTTTGAGTTTAGAAAGTAACAACATAAAGGAAATACCTTTATGCATCCAATCATTAGTAAATCTTGAAATACTGAATTTGAATTGTAATTTAATAGAAGAAATACCGGATTGTATAGAAACATTGCATCATCTTGATGTGTTGAGTGTAAATTCAAATGATTCATTGACAGATATACCCCGTAAATTTGAGTATTTCATATATTAAAAATGCTTTATAATTATTTTTTTATTGTATTACGATTGTTATAAAGTAGCAATAGCAAATCTTCGTCTAATTCTTCTACTCTGTCATCATTATAACAATCGATGAATCTTTTTATTTTTGTTATAATATTTTTATTCTTTGGGTCATTTTTATCGAGTTCGTCATATTTCTTTTGTATATAATCAATACCTTTGTCTTTTAATTCAGGCAATATTTTATCTTGTCTTTCTAAAATCCACTTTTCGCCATCATGGACTGATACATGTTTTTTATCATTTATATTGGATAAAAATACATTGTGATTCTCCGGATGATCTTTTAGAAAATGAACTAATTTGACATATTCTAATATCGAATTGAACCCCTTTTTTAGAATTTCATTTCCCATTTCATCTGTTAGAAAAGATAAGTCTTCTTTACCAAATGCTAATTTAGGAATAACTATTATGTTATTTGTTGTGCTGTTATTTATATTATTTGTTGTGCGATTATCGTTATTAGTTGTACTATTGTTTATATTTTTTGTATTATTTTTAATTTTTTTAATATTATTTTTATCTTTGTTTTCTAATTTTACTAATCTTTTGAGCAATGAATTATTTGTTTTTTCTAAAGTTTCCATTTTTTTTATCATTTCGTCATATTTATAAACTAATTTATTTTTTTTGTCACATGGAATTTTTCTATTTTGATGTCTCGTATAATCAGTTTTTTTTGCCATAACACTTTCCACATTTATCACATATGTATTCTACCATTATTTGTATATATATTGATAATATTATATATTTATCTAAATAAAAATCGGAAATTCCGCTATATTTAGGTGTTTTTTACACCTATATTACACCAATAAAAAGTAATCATATGACATAAAATATATGTATATTATACCATTCAATATTATAAAATTAGTGGATAAAAATATTATAATAAAGTTATAATGCTAACCAAAATATATAAATAATTAAATTATATACATCAGAAAGTATACAATGCATGTAATCTGATCATATATAATAAATTATAAAGTATATAACGCTAAAGCGGAAAATATTTAAAATATGCAAAAAATATGTTTTTCCGAACGAGGAAATTTTCGGCCCACATAAAAGTCCGGAAAATTTTTGGACCTCCTGTAGAAAATAAAATTTTAAATTTTTTAATAACACGTCCCTCTGTTCAAAAATCCACGAACCACCCCTAATAATAACTATTAAATAAATAACAATTAACAACTACCTAATAGAATTAAGAGCAGAGGAAAAATTGAATAATTAACTATAACTATTCAATAAATAAACAAAAAAATGAGCAATAATATTGGAACACTTATTGAAACTTACGGGAAGTCCGATCCTCATAAAGTATGGAGCCAAATTGACAACTTAGATGACTTATTTATTGCCAATATAGAATTTATTAAAGGAAATATGAGTGAAAGCTTTTATCACTATGGTGAATTAGCGCCAGATTCGATACCATTAATAGAAAATCTAGTAAAACTTCATAATCATGGAGTATTTACTGTAAATGGCCAAGGGCCTCTTGATAAAGAAACGAATAAATTGCATATACAACAAAAACCATACTTGGACTGCTTTATTAGTATGAAATATGTAAATTCTTTGATTAAATATTTAGAAAAACTATCTTTTGATGACGATTCTGTATATTTTATAATAACAACAAAAGATAAAATTATAATACATATACCCGATGATTTTTATTGTGTAACCCGCGAAAAGCTAGCTACTTGCAATAAATGGGCATATCCAACTAATTTACAAACAATATACAATCATTATGAAAATACACTTATATTTGAAATGTATAAAAATACACTAATATACAATAATATTATAAATAATTACTTTAATCTTAGAATTACAACAGAAAATTTTAATTCAAGTATTAGTTTGGAAAAAGTTTTATTAGATTTTTATTGCGAAAAATATTGAATATATATATGTAGTTTTAATATATAATTATGTTAATTTCTTTTATAACAACAATAAAGATATGTAAAAATTATGAATGGCTATTAGAATCACTTATGTTTTATGTTAAAAATATAGATTATTATTGCAAAAAATATTTGATAGAATATGAAATATTAATATGTGAACAAATTGATAAAAAAAATATATGTCGAATAAATGATAAATGTAATTTTACTGGATACAATGTATCTATAATTGAATTAAATCAAAATTATGATAATCCATTTAATTTTAATCTTATTGAAGCATATGGAAAAAATGAATGCCTTAAGTATGCTATAGGTGAATATACATGTATGACATCTAGTGATATTTTATTTTCTGAAAATTTTTTCATGTTTATAAAAAATAATTTACAAAAAGAAAAATTTTATAGATTCGCAACATATGAAATACCGAGATACAATTTTGATATAAATACACAGATAACAGAAATATTGACTTATTGTGAAAAGCATAATAATAAGCGACTGGCAAATGGAGGATGTTTTGTTGCTAATCCAAATGCGTGCCAATTAGCACAAAAAAGTGGTGATATTATGTTATTAGATACAGAATCATTTAAAAAAATTAAAGGATGGCCTGAAACTGAATGTTTTGTTCATATGGATTATGCTACGTGTATTGTTGCCACCAATAATTTTAAAGCAATTGTACCTGATAAAAATATATGTGTTTATACATTTACACAAAAAAATAGAGAATCCAATACTGAAAATAGATATGTTAAAATAGGAAATAATACATATTCATTAGAAAATTATCAATTTATGCGAGCAATAAGTTATAGAGATAAATTAGTTTCTAATTAGATAAAATAAATTGGTTTATATTTTCCGGGTATATAAATATGCAAACTGATAGTATTTTCGACAGCAATAATTTGATGTACTATTGAATTACCTTTTTTATTAGCAATACTACCAGCGGTCAATATATTAGTCGCAACATATTCAATTGCATTTGTATTATAATATTCATCTTCAAGCAAACGACCATCAATAACTTTCAACAAACAGCAATAATTTGGATGATCGTGAATTTCCGTTTTTTGTCCAGCTTTCCAACAGATTAGTATTATATCAAATTTTTTGCTACTATATATGTAATTTCGCATATAAGACAAATCACTAAATTTTATATACTTGCTTATATCATGAATACTAATATTTTCTAATAAGAATTTTATTTTATCAAATGTCGAACAATCTATTATTTCTTCTGTTAATAATTTAATTAAATTATCTAAATTGGTCATTTTTTATTTATATTTTTGTTAGATATAAATAAAATTTCATTTTTTTATCTTGCAAACTTTAGTTTAACTTAACATTTCTTTAATTCGATCAATCAATGATTCATGATTACAAAAAATATATATTCAAGTTTCATTAAATTATTTATTTCTATAGGTAGACTTTCTATTTTACAATAAAATAGATTCATATTTTTAATATTTAATAATTTTGACATTACGTGTGGTATTTTATGTTCGTGCTTTAATACATTAAAAACACATTTAATAAATATTTTACAAACAGTAAATGGTATATTATTTAACGGAACGCTTAAATAATTAATTCGAATTTTCTGCAATATCATTTTTAATTTTTAAGTTAAAAACATATTGAGTAAATTTACTATAAAATATGAATCAAGAACAACTGGAATTTATAAATAGCCCGTTGCAAGATAGTTGTCTAATTGGTATACCTGGTGGTGGAAAAACAACTACTATTATACACAAGATAATCAACCACCTGAATAAAAAAGAATTGACTAAACAAGATTTCATGATAATTACTTTTAGCAAAAAGGCGTGTCATGATTTTATCGAACGGGGAGAGCATATTATAAAAGATACGTTTACTAAAAATAATGTCAAAACGATACATTCATTATCTGGTACTATTGTAAATAATATTGATAAATCCAAATCAGATTCTATCGAAATAGTAATTTGCAAAGCCCTTAATTATATAGTTAGTATGACAACGACAGAATTAAAAAAAATCAAATGTCTTAAATCCATGAAATTATTAATTATAGATGAAGCACAGGATATATCAGACATACAATATAATTTAGCAAAAATTTTATCAGAAAAAATGTCATGTGCTCTCATCCTAGTTGGTGATCCCAATCAAAATATATATCAATTTCAAAAAGGTACTGATAAATACCTACTTGAACATTCTAAAAATAAGTTTTATTTAAGAGATAATTATCGTTCGACTCCAGAATTAGTAAATTTAATAAATGCCATGAAACCATGGAAAAATATAATACCGAATATGCGAGCAATTAAACCAAGTATTAATAAAAAACCAATTATATATTCTTCTAATTTAAAAAACATCATGAAACATTTTATGGAGACTATTATAGAATATAAAAAAAATAATATAGATTATCGAGATATTGCTATTATAGGGCCAGTCAAAAAATCAAAAGAGAATCAATTTGGAAAGTTTAATAATATAGGTCTTCAATATTTTGTTAATTATTTCGAAGATAATAATATTCCCTATGTTAAGCATTATTCCGAAACAACGAGTGACGCAGAAATAGTGAATTCTAAATCTTATGCAAAAGATGGGCATATTAACTTGTATACAATACATGGTTCTAAAGGACTGGAATTTAAAAAAGTATTTTTATTGAATTGTCATACAAATACGTATGGTAGAAATCCTACAATGAAAGAATATAATAATTTTAAATATTTATGGTATGTTGGCCTAAGTCGAGCATGTGAAGAATTAATTATATATTGTGATTATAATAAAAATATCTGGTATGAACTAGCAAAATGTCCTAATAATTTATATAAATTTATAGGCAAACAGTTAAAACTTATTGAACCTATATTTGAAAAAAATAATAATAGACCATCTAGCGTTACTGAATTAATTAAATCCAAAGAAATCTTTACTGAAGAAATCTTATTAGAACTAAAAGAAAAGTTAAATTTTATTGTCACAGAAGAAATTATCTATAAACCAGAAGTTTCGGAAATTAAAAATTTTGAAGAATATTCTAGTTTATATGGAAAATTTATAGAACAATTATTTGAGTATTTATATTGTAAAAAATTCAATCGGCCATTTTCTCTTTTAAATATAATTAAAAATTTTATCAATAATAGAATCTGTTTGCAAAATAAGTATCGTCCATATTTACAATCTTTTATGGCCAAAATAAATAAACCCATATTAAGTTTATTAGAACTAGAATCTATCAATGAAATTAAGAATAGTTTCAATGATCATGAAAGAGAAATTTATGAAGAAATAATAAAAATATTACAAGATAAAAATCAAGAAAGTTTTTCTATATATATTCCAAATAATTTAATATACGACAACCCGCCAGAAATACTAAATATAATACAAGAATTAGAAAACAACAATGATAGTTTTTATAATTTATTCTTACTCAATCTTTATTTATACCAGATAGAGCACGAAGCGAAATATTTATGGAATCAAAAAGATATTATTTATAATGCTTTCAAAACTATAATACCATATGAACAATATATAAAAAACTATATAGATAATATTATTACTTCGGATTATGAATTTCAAGTTTTAGTTTCTTCAAAATATTTAAATGATTTTAATGGTATAATTGATATTTATGAAAAAACTAATAAAACAATAATAGAACTAAAATTTACTAAATCTATAGGATTAATACATTATTTGCAAGTATTTTTTTATAATTTTATTAAAAACAAAAGATTTGATAAATTAGAAACTATGTATATTATAAATTTATTAGAAGGAAAGAAATATAATATAACTCTTAATAGCACTTTGACTAGTTTTGACTTATTGTTAATGCTAGCCAAAATTCTTAATACTACAATTAAAAATCTTGTGATCATGTATGACTTAGAAACAACAGGCCTTATAAATGAAGATAATTATCCGGAAATAATTGACAGGAGTTTTTATGAAATGAACCTGGATTGTTCTATAGATGAAGGATTGATTAAAACAAAAGAAAAACTACCAGAATTCATTAGCAATTTGACTAATATAACAGACGAAATGCTTAATAAACAAGGGGAACTATATGAAATATTTTTTAATAAATTTACTAATTTAAATAATTATTTTGACACACCTATATATTTAGCTCACAATGGAACAAATTTTGATCATAAGATTATGACTCATTATAATTTATTAGATAAATCGCGAGTAAAGTTTCTAGACACAAGGCAAATCATAATGAATTTCGATAAGTCTATCAAAGGAAAATTAAGTGAAATGTATAAACAAGTAACTGGTAAAGAATGCCTAAATGCTCACCGTGCAAGAGCAGATGTAGATATAGTAGTAGAAATATTCAATAAGCTTGATATAAAAAATAAAATGAAAATTTAATAATTATATAAATAAATAATATATGAATATCTTTCTTGATAAAACCCAATTTATGAAGCATCATAATATAAAATATCGGGAAGAAAGAATACGCGATATGACTCAAATTTATAATATTTTAAAAAACAAATTAGTACCAGAAGATAAAGCTCAAATCAACGAAAAAAAATTGGACGAATATGTCAAGCTTTATAAGAAGGAAAATAGAGAATACATAAGAAAAGTATTAGAATCAGTAGTATTTATTTCTTTTAATAAATTTTATACAGAATTAAAAAAACAAATAGATAAATTTAACAAATATATTAAGACTAATAATATTAAGAAATACGTATTTGTGCTTGGTGTAGGCGATGATATGGGTGCTTCTTCTATTGATTTTAATATTTATAAATCAAATTTGTGGGTATTTTTTTTAGCATGGAAGTTTCTAAAAGTAAAGCCCTATGACATAGTACTTAATTTGAATACTGCAATAAGACTACACTACGAAAGTAATAATATAAAAGACTATCTATTAATCGATGATTGTTCTTATTCTGGTGACCAAATGTTTAATCGCGTTGTCAACGTAGCTTCTACTGAATTATTATTTCACGAAAAGAATTCTTTTTTAATTAAGAGCAAAACACGTGATACTATATATCAACCAGTTCAAAATAAGCCAATTAATTTACACTTAGTAATTCCATATTTATCCAGAAAAGCATATAATAAGATTAGTGAAATCAATTTAACTTCAGGTTTTAATCTATTTAGTTATAATTCTTATATAATAAATCAATTTAGCGAGATTCTAGATCAAGATACTTTGAAAGTAATATCTGGACTATATCGCCAACATTATAACTTTATACATTTTGGTGATTTAATACCAATATTTTTTGAACATAAAATTGCTGATATGTTGAGCACAATTGATTTGATACTTATTAAAGGACAAGTATTAGATGATCCAAGTAAAAAATTAGTATTCATAGATAGTTGCCAGTATGACAAGAACAACCCAGATAAATACGATTTAAATCCGGCATTTGCTAATTTTAACCAAAAAAAATTATATTGTCCAACTCCTCCATATTGGAAATTTGAAAAGATACTCAAGAAAAAGTTAATAAAAAAAAATTGAAGTAAACACTTAAAATATACAAATTATAATATAAACATTACTCATAATGACAGAATCTAAAAAATGGTTTATCATAGAAGGCAATATTGGTTCAGGCAAAACGACTCTTATTAAAAAACTCAATGAAAATACTAATTATGAAGTAATTGAAGAACCAGTACAACAATGGCTTAATATAAAAGGCGATGATGATAAAAATTTGTTAGGACTCTTTTATGAAGAACCAAATAAATACGCATACTTATTCCAAACAATGGTTTTTAATACTAGATTATTATCTCTAGATAAGCCACAGGAAAAAAATATTAGATTTAGTGAACGTTCTATTTGGACAGACAAGTATATATTTAGTAAATCATGTATAGAAAGTGGTAAGATGAATACTGTAGAAAAAAATAGCTATAATGTATGGTTTGATTGGCTAGAGAAAAAATTTAATCCACAGCCATCTGGAATTATTTATGTAAAAACTTCTCCTAAAAAGTGTCTTGAAAGAATCATTAAAAGAAGCCGTGTTGAAGAAAATAGCATTCCATTAGAATATTTAGAAGAACTTGATATGCGCCATAATATTTGGCTCAATAACTTTACTAAAATTCCTGTTTTAATAATAGATAATGAAGAAGATGATATATGGGATTCTATTTTAGAACAAATTAATTTATTTATTTCTCAATAATTTAACAATTTAGTTTTATTGTCTTGACTTCTGAAACCCATCCAGTTGGATAAACAATTCTATAATGTAAATGCTTATCTAATGTTTTTTTAATACCCCATTTTTTGACCCAGTATGATTGTGGACAATTTACTTTAAGAACTGCCTTTCCACTTATAACTTGCGCTACTCCTGCGTTTTCGTATTTGTTATAAGCATCATATGCAAATTGCGAAGTTTCTAATTGAGATTCATATAATGGATCAGCTGCCCAGTACATAACTAGTTCAGCATTAGGAGCATCAACTGTAACAGTAATATCTGTTTTTTTGAATTCGCTATCTACGTCTCTTAATAAAGAAGGAGCTAATACTGTGTCACCCAAAAATGGTAAATAAAAATTGCGATTACCAGCTAGATAAAGAGCAGATAAACCAACTAAGATATAAACAACAGATTCAAATTCTGGTAAGTTAAAAGTGGCTTTATTGATAACACTTATTAAGTTAGTATTACATAGACCAACTAAACCCCAATTTAACCCACCAACTACTAGAAGAATAGCACATACATAGTATAAATAAACTTGTGAATGTTTATTATTCATATTATTTTATAATTATTGAATTATAAAAAAAATTTTATATAATTTATTTTTATTTATAAGGATAATTTTGTTTATAGCCACATGATGAACATACTTGTGTTTCTTTTACTTCTGGTAAATTACATTTTTTACATACTAGAGTAACAACAATAAATTCTTCTAGATATTTTTCCAAATCTTGTTGCCCACTTTTAATTTTATATGTATTATTACTTTTATCAAATATAATTGGTTGATTTATTTTTTTTTGTAAAAATTTTATTAAGTCATTCAGTTTGATTCCAATATCGATGGCAATAAGATGTAAATTCTTAATAACATAGAATTGGCCATTTTTTTCAGTAACTATAGAATCACGCTTATATCTATAAGTTGGATCTATTACAGTTCGTTCTGTTTTAGGAAATGGTACTTTCATAATATTAATTATATACTAATATTTTTAATACTTATTTAAAAAAAATCAATATTTTTTAACAAATTTTTTTTTCTTAATAAAAAATTTTTCTATATTGACTAAGTATTTTTTAACTTATTTTTATCTATATATAATGTTAAATATATTAATGAAATTAAAATTATTATCAAAGAAATTATTTTCAATTTAATATTCTTATAATGTATTCCAAAAAATAAAAATAAACAAGCTAATATAAATAAAAGACTAAGAAATCGATATACTTCTATCATTATATATTATTTATATATAAAAATTTATTGAGTGCTTTCTAAATTTATAGATAAACTAAAAATCATAACAGTAAAAATTAAGAAAATAAATCCTATAACAAGATTGCTAAATGCCATTGGTTGGATATGTTTTTTTACTTCTTCTGATTTAGTTTTAGTTAATTCAACATAATTATCAAAAATAAGGATAGCTATGAGAGTAACCAGTAAAAATCCATAATAATCTTTTAATTCCATTTATATATATTTAGTAAATAAAAAAATTATTCAAATTCTTCTTTTGTTGAACGATAAATAAAGTAAATTAATCCCATACACATAAATATAGAAACAAGAATTTGACCAATTGCTTTTATACCATCACCACTATAAATTCCTTTTAGACCTTGCATTAAAATTACAATAGATACAACAAAAACAGCATATGCTACTAATACCGATAAATTAGATGGATTAAATATTCTAATAATATTGAACTGTGAACTCATTATATTATATAATTTATATAATATAATTATTAATTTATTATTTTTATCGAAAATGAGTTTAGCGATCACACACACTTATTCATAAAAGAATATACGGTTAGCACCAAACAAGCCGGTATTAAAAATGTCAGCGTAAATCCGAAAGCGACTTTCATAGCTGTATCATATTTTGCTTTATTAGCTGCATATGCACCACCTATAGTAATAATACCTAATACTATATAAATAAGCGCAAATATTAACATTCCAGTTTTATAGTTCATTATATATTAAATTTCTAAATTTTTTTTATTATAATTGTTTTCTAAATTATCTGTGAAAATATCTTTTCTTAATCTTATATCTCCTATATTTTCTATATAATGTAAATTAATTAATAATTTTATTTTATCTTCTTGGATAGTTTCCATGTCATTTGAAATAAAATATTCTAAGATTAAATTATATTCTTGTTTATTATAAAAATTATAATCTATCAAAGTATTTTTATATATTATATTCATTTTATTAGTTTTAATTTTAGAAATATCATTAATTGTTAAGCAATATTCACCATTTTGTATATATGCTCGTAAAAATCGATGCTTAACAATATCATTATATGCGTCAATAGTAACAGAATCATCATATGCTTTTCCTAATAATACTGAATTAGTATCATCATGTAATTTTGTATCTTTTAAATTTTTGTAAATTACAATTGATATATTACCCTTAATTATAGGCGTGACTGCTGTTATTTCAATATTATTTTTTTCTTTTAATTGTAAAAAGATAGAATGTTTTAAATTATTATAATCCTGACAATAAATACCTATTCGCATATCATTATTAAGTTTAATTGATACGAAATCAAAATCTTCTGATTCATCACAATTACAATTCAGATTTTCTGCGAAAATAGGAACTAAATCTTCTTTTTTATATTTTCCATTTAGTAAATCCAAATATTTTTTATTATAATAGCACCTGATACAACAGGTATAATCTATATTATGGGTATTTTCTAATAACTTTTTTGGAACAAACCAAATTCTTTTTTCGAGTACATGGCATTTTTGTGGACATATCATTTTTTCATATATTGGTTTTAAAGCAAATAATTCTTCATTATCTAGTTTTATAATTTTCATTTTAATAATAATTATATAATAGTCTTTATATAAATAAATTTTTAATTACGACGCCATGATATATTTTTATCTTGTTTATCAATTGGTTTTTTGTCAGATTTTATTTTATTACTATAAGTCGGTCTAACATATTTATTTTCTTGTATAGGTACATTATTAATAGTATCTTCTGGTTTTTTTTCTCGTTTCCATGGTGGTATATATTGAGAAGTAATTTTAGCTGGTTCATTAATTAAAACTTGTTCTTTTGCTCTTTCATTAGCTCTGATAAAATCTCGTTTATGTTCTACTCTATATGGTTCACGAATTTGATGTTTTTCATAATTTCTAGTAGGTTTTTGTTGTTTTAATTTAACAGTTTCTTCCAATTGTTTCTTAACAGCTAAAGCTTCTTCTAATTGTTTCTTAACAGCTAAAGCTTCTTCAATAATTCGCCTTTCTTCATCTTCTTGTTTTTGCTTTTTATCTGCTTCTTTTTTACAATATTCAGAATATAATTTTTCAAATGCATTATTAATATTAGTAGCTTCTAAATCACCAGAACTATCGTTAGAATTTTGTACATAGTCTATAATTTTTAGTGCAGTAGTATTATCTATAAATATTTCAGCTTTCCAAGATTGTCCAACACGACCAGCTCGTCCCATTAATTGGAACAAAGTATTAATAGAATGAGTATCAGCAAAATCTTTAGTTATAAATACTCTATTAATCGGATAATTTGTACCATAACAGATAGAACTATCAGATATTAAATAAGCTAATTTACCAGCTTCTGCTAAATTTAATACTTCACGCAAATATACAGCATCTTTAATTTGATATGGTGCATATACACCTACACCACAAAAGAGCAAAAACATTAATACATCTTCTGCTTCAAATTTAGATAATGGTAACTCACTAATAATTATACCAGCTCGTAAATTACTAGCATTAATTGCATAATGTGATCCGTATTTTTTCCAATGTGCTAGAGTATTAATTTGGAATTCTTTAGGGAATTCTAATATTGGGAAATCATCTTTACCACAACCTCTTTTTTTTGCTTCTTCTTCAAAGTGAATTTGCTTACGTTGATTTTCAAAAGATTCTAAGTCTTTAATATCTAAACTTTTTGCTAAATATTCTCTAGCTTTTTTATAGTCTTCTACTCGCTTTCCATAACTTAAAATATAATTATGATATCTAGTAATATCAATATTTGCTTTTTCGACATCAGATAATAATTCTTTAAAACATTGTTTAGCAGTATATACTGGATCTAATGAAGTAATCAAATTCATATTTAAGTATTTTGCTCCTTCACTTGTTCCAAGTTTACTAAATTCTACAAAATCATAAGTAGTTATATCTGCAGTATCTTCATCTACAAACTCAAAACCATCATTGTTACTATCATTGTTACTATCATTATCATTATTATTTGTTCCTTCTTTAGATTTTACTAATTCATAAGATTCTGCCACTATTTTAGAAGAGCAAACTTTCTTAATTAAAGCGTCTGATTTACTCAAAAGTACTTCTAACATAGAAAGACATACTTTACGTACATTATCAGAACTTAAATTATCTACATTAGAAAAATATTCTGCTATATCAGTAATATCTGTAATTTTTGCATTTATCATATCTTCCCATAATTTTTCAGCTACACGATAAGTATATAATCGCCCAAGAAATGGTATTTCATTAATTCTGTTAATACATGTTCTTAATTGGTCTTTAGTTTGACAACCATTATGTGGGACTACTATATCATTATTAAAAGTTTTAACATCACACCCAATTGAAATTTCTTTCGTAATTTGGGTTTCTATGAAAATATCAGGAAACTTCGATCTATGATGTGAAATAATTTTTGGAATTTTTTCGGGACATGGCATAGTAGCTGATGATAGAATAGTCCATTTAGGCATATGACATAATATTTTAGTATTTGATTCTAAATATTTAGAACCAGCAATATCTGCTCCAACAGTAGGTTCATCCAAAAAGAGCCAATATTTACCCTGATATTTTTCACGTGATTTATTAGCTTTATCTTCTTCTATTTTTTTAGAATCTTCTGACAACAATAAATAAGCCACGTCTGGACTAGCAATAATTACTAATCTATCATCATCAGTAGTATTCCAATGATTGGTTAACTTATAAGAACCAGTAGATTTTACATAACTACCAATTGCAAATTTAATTCCAGCATTCCAACAATTACGAGCTACTTGTCTTCTAACAGATGATAAGTTACAACAGAAAATTAATTTTATTTTAGGTTTCATTATGCCACTCTTTTTTAATTTTAATAAATGAGCAGCAATACCAACACTAGCTAGAGTAGTTTTACCAGAAGCAATTGCAGCATTATAAAATAATAAGAATCCTTCTGGGTGATTATTTACAGTAGTCATAAGTTGTCTTTGATTTGGTCTCATTTTAATAGAACGATTTGGAATTGCTGCATCATAAGTACTATGAATTAATAATTTTGGCGCAATATTATAGATAGTTAATCCATCGAATTTATATTTTGATTTCAATTGATTAAGCCAAATATTCATATCACAAATTAAACTATTAGATACTCTTTCTATAATACTTGAATTCGCAAAATTTGGACCTTCATAACTAGTACTAGTATTGTAGAATCGTTGCATAGAACATATCACTTCATAAACTTCTGGTAATTTAGATTTTTTCATATAACTTTTACTATATTTACTTTCTAAAATAAACCATGCCATATATATAAATGTTAAACCACGAAATTCTAATATTTTATTAGTTGTGAGCCCAAAATCAGTATTCATACGAGATTCACTAAAAGAATTAATTAGTGTTTCTACTGATTTATTAATAGACTTGATAGTATTTTCTTGTCGTATTAATTCAGCTTTTTTGATAACTTCTTTTTTCTTTTTTTCTTTTTTTGATTTATCAACTTCTGTGATAGTAGTTTTAATTAATTTATACGGTTCTACATTAAACTTATCTCTTATAGTTAAATATAAAGTTTCACCAATAACTGGCAAAATAGGTGGTGTACTATCGATGCCTGATTGTAAACATTTAAGAACATCAAGTTCAAATTCTGATAATCGAGTTTCTATATTATCCCAATCGTCACTTTCAAAACGGGAATTAATTTCTTCTACTCCCATACGGAGGTTCTTGATAATATCACTAGTAGTTAGCTGAGTGTTCATTATGTAGTTATAATAGATATAATATAACTAAATCTTTATCATGTATATTTTTCAACTTTTATCTATTTATAAAATGAAAAAATATATTTTGTAGGAATATAGAATTCGAGCATATATTTTACTGATTATTTTTGTGGTATTTATATCTGCAAACATATTAAAAATATAAATGGCTATACAACTATTTTTGTTAATTTTAAAAATTTATCACAAATGATAAATAATAATTGTGAATTTAATAATGATATAATTATTTTTGTGATACTAATATTTATAATAAAGCACAAAGAAAATTATGAGAATTACTTTGAAAATGCTCATAATAAAGATGCTTATAAAGATTATGTTAAAAAAGATTTTATATTAAAAAAAGAAACCTAAAAATTATAAAGATTAAATTATATAAAATTTCATTCAGTTAAGGTTGTCGCCTTAACAAAATCATAATTTACATGCTATGCAACTAGTAAACCTTGAAGTTTTATTTTTGACATTTTTTTATCTCATTTTAAATCTTCAACGGTGTAAAATTGATTAAGATAACAAAGTTTTACATATTGATATAGATATAATTATGGAAAACATATAAAATCGATAATGAATGATGGACGATTTTTGAATTATATAAATATTGATAATATTGATAATATTGATAATATAGAATAAATAAACAATTTTTTGAAATATTATGATAACAAACTAGAAAATTTACCATTGATATGCAGATGTAACAAAAAATAGTTAGGCAATATGTAATAGACAATGGATAATAATAGTATATATATTCATATCACATTAAGAAAAAAATTGAATTAAAAATTCTTATATATAGTACTATTATAAAAACTATAAAGATCCATATCATAAGATGCTGAATAATCCCTACTTTTGCTATCCCGGCTTTCCTTGTGCCGGTATGTTCAATTTGGAACTATCAAATAGTGAACTCATTAAATTACACAGATATATACTTAGTTTAATGGATACTATTAATAAGAAGAGTTTCTTAAATTTATGTATTGGAACAGGGGCAGAAGAATATTTTGTGGAAACCCATAATGATATTCAATTTCAATGGCAACAATTATTTCCAGAGCATTTACAAACACGAGCTAAACAAGACCCTAGTTTTCCAATTGTTAATATAATTATTACTCCTTCCTCTTTTATGACACGTGATTATACACCGGCATTTATCAGACATGCGCCAGAATTTAATTGGTATTCTGAAGAAAGAAATACTTATCGTTCACATTCGCACAATATTGTAGTAAAAATATTTAATTGCCCAATGCCTTCTAAATTTGATTACGAACCTGTTTTGGAAAGAATTAAAAGTGCGGGAATTATAACAGATGAAGAATTTTTTAGAATTTATGATCAAACAGAACAAGATAAAAGTTTTATTAATAGATTTTATCGTGATTTAGGATTATTATTTAATATAGTAAATGGACATTGGGGGTATGTAACATGTTTGTCAAGTGCTGTTTTTAATAGCGATACAAGCAAGTCAAAATTTAAAGATTTTTATCTGTTTAAAGAAATAATAAATTTATTTCCTCTAAATCACATGAGTTCTAATAGATTATTAGCAGAATGGATATATCGTCCATTATGTTATACTATGAATATATACAATCATGTAGGAGATAATAGATGTTTTTCTTACTGTAGCATTGATTCATTGCGTCCATATATTGGACGAGATGCAAACATTCCATTATTAGATCTTCGAGGAAATTTAGCTGTGCAAGAAATTGTTGTTAGAGGTCATCATAAAGCAGAAACAATAGACAAAAAAGACAAAAAAGACACAGATTGCAAAGATGATAATAACATTTATAATTGTATATTTAATAAATGTTGTCTAAAAAATTTAACTATAGAAGAACTACGAAAGCAAGTAGTGAGAGAAATTACAAATAATAATAAAGAAGATGATATTATAAATTACATTTTTGAAAATAGTTATTTAGAAAAGATTAAAAATAAAATAGACAATAATAAATACGAAATATGTAATTATTATTTAAAATTAATTTCTACAGGAAAATCAGAGGTAAAAGATTATTTTGGTATTAGTAATAAATCTAGTTTTTTCGATAGTTTAGAAATTAAATATATTAGTAAGATTACTAATATTGGTATTATTGTTAAAGATACAGAAGGAAATGTATTATATTGTAGCGATGGTATATATAATCAGAATATAGTACTTATGTATGATTTAGAAAAAATGACTTATGAGCACGAACCTCAATATTAAGAAAGTGTAAATACCAAATCCATATGTTTTGGCGATTTAATTATTTCTATAATATTTTTATTTATTACTTCTAATTGATCTTTTAATATTTCATGTGTAGGTTCATCTAAAAATTTTATAGACTTAAGTATTCTTTTTTTATTATATAAATTTATTAATGCTTGATATTCATATAATGCATCTCCGATAGATATTATATTTTCAATATTAGGTGTATTTATTTCTTTTTCTACTTCTGTATGAAAAGCCATTTTTTTCCATTCAGTTGCATCTTTTGATTTATTCTGGAAATTTTTTCTAGCAGAAACTACTTTGATATAATTTAATAAATATCGCGTTTTTGGAAAAACACCTGAAGATATTTTTATCCAAATAGGCAATGCATTTGTTATAATAATCACTTTGCTATATATCATTATTTTTTTTAATAATTTAAATAATTGCTCATCAAGATCAGAAAAAAAATCTAAATGTCTATTTCTTACCTCTTCATTATTTAAATTTATAAAATTAGATGTTACCCATGTAGTTGGAAAAAGTGTATTATCCCAATCTAATATTACCAATGAATTATGCTTTGAAATATTTTTTGTTATTGCCATAATAAATTTAATTTATATATTAAATATTATATAAAATATTACTAATACTATATATTTAAATTAAAACTAGACTATATTTACTAAAAATGGGAATTAAAAACTTTTATAAATTTATACAAAAATATTCTCCTAATTGTTATGAAAGAAAAAAAATAGGAGATTATTCGGGAAAAACATTAGGCATAGATGGAAACTTTCTATTGTATCAATTATTGAATAATAATTTCACTGAACTTTTCTATAAATTTAAAAATAAGCTTACTATTGAATTATTAAACGAAATTGAAACTAATTATGAATATTATTACATACAATTATTAGATATTATCAAAATAAGCATTACTTGCAATATTAAATTAATATTTGTATTTGATGGAAAGTCACCAGAAATTAAAAAAGACACTGTTACTGAAAGAAAAGCAAAAAGAGAATCCGCTAGTAATGAACTCAAAGAGTTTAATAATGAACTCAAAGAGTTTAATAATGAACTAAAAGAGTGTAATAATGAACTAAAAGAGTGTAATAATGAACTTAAAGAGGTTGACGACAAAAATGAAGAAATTAATAAAATATCAATAACAAATACACAAGAAGCAATAGAAAAAAAGAAAAAATTAATATTAAATTCTATAAATCTTAATAATAAACTATTAAAAGAAACTAGAGAATTTTTAAAAATGGCGGGCATTGTATGTTTAGATTCACTTAATGAAGCAGATAGCCAACTAGCATACTTATCTAAAAATAATTTAATAGATGGAATTATTTCAAATGATTATGATATGTTAACTTTTGGTGGAAAAAAACTATTAATTAATTTCTTTGGTATGATAAATACTAATAATAAACCAGTCTATGAAGTAGATTTGAAAAAACTATTAAAAAGTTTGAGAATATCATATGATTGCTTTATAGAATTATGTATACTGATGGGAACAGATTATTCAGACAAGCCGAATTATAGATTTGAACAAATATATACTTATTTATTACAATATTATAATTATAGTAATTTAGTAAATAATATTGATTTGATATTACCAAAAAATTTCAATATGTTCCGCATCAAGAAATATTTTTATGATTGTTATGCAAATTGTTATAACAAAGATAATTTTAATAATTGTGACTACAATATTAATTATATAAAAGACTTTTTATTAAGTAAAAAAAATTATGTCATTGATGATAAGTTTATTAATAATAATATTTTATTTTTAGAAAAATTTAAAAGATAAAAATTTTTGTTAGTATATAATATAGAATTAATGGTAAAAGTAAAAAAATACAGATTATCTGATGGCAATACTAATAAACAAAAAGGTTCAGGTCTTGAATACATCTATCCATCTGTTCCTTTAATGACTGGTTTAACATCACAATCTTATCCTTTTAGTGCAAAAATGGGTCTAGGTATGCCTCTTCCTTATACACAAGTATCCAAAGATGGTGTCAGAATGGGAATTCCATTAGTATCGGGCAACGGTAATGTCAAAGTGACAATTCCTCCTGCAGTTGATCCTCGCGATCCTAGCGTATTTTTTTCAGTTCCTGCATCAAGTAGTACCAAAAAAGAACTAAAAGATGATTCCAAAGTGACAATTACTCGCTATGAACCCGAACCCAAACGCTCAATTGTACAATACCAACCAACTCTACCGACTATCCCAGGACCTTTTAATTTCCCTGTCGGGTTAGTACCAGGACCCCAAATAGTTCTCAATCCAGAAACTTCCAAGGCACGATTAGAAATTACAAGTCCCGACTCTGACGATATTATTACGGTAAGTAGCGAAGATAGAAGTATTATTAAAGATATCGATGATGGTATCCAGAAGCGCAATAAGTTAAAACGATTAAGAAATGAAGCAATTCTTGCTGTTCGTAAATTAGAATTTATGGGAACTGATAAAGATGAATGGAAAACTGTAATTGAAAAATCAGGTGAAGAATTAGAAGATGATGCTGCTAAATCAAATTTAATTAAAGCACAAGATGCAATTAAAAAATATCAAGAAGCAAAAAAAGAAGCACTTAAATCTGATTCACCGGATGAAATAGATGATTCCAAATTAATTTCCTTAACGGAGTTATTCGACTTTAACACACAAAAAAACACAATTCTTGATAATCTAAAAATTACAACTGATAATCAGAAAAAAGTTGAAGTATCCAAAAAATCTAAACCACAATATCCTTTATTTATGTCAGCCAGCTTGGCCCCAGGTTTTGGTCCTACTATTACTATTTCTTAAAATATATTAACTTCTTTAAAAAATTGATTTAATTTAATTTAATAATGTAATAATATTATTAAACAAAGAATGGGTATTCATAATTTCACCAAATGGTTAAAAGCGAGTTACCCTGTTATAATAAAGCCAATTAATTATCAAGAATATGATAATGTATTTATAGATATCAATCCAATTCTTCATTCAGCTATTACAAAGGCAAAGAATGAAAAAGACCTAATTAAAAGAATTATATGGTTTATAGATGATAATTTAAAAAGATTCAGACCGAAGAAAAATCTTGTATTATCTACAGATGGCATTCCATCATTGGCTAAAATTATTTTACAAAAAGAAAGACGCACATGTATGATGAAAAACATTGGAAATATAAATGAAAATATTAATGAAAATAATTTTATTAATCCGCTAATATTAACACCAGGAACTGAATTTATGGATAAATTACCTGATCTACTGAAAGAATATTTTATTGAATTGAAAGAAAAATATAAAAATATTAAAGTAATTAGCTTAATTAGCGAAGAATATGGAGAATCTGAATTTAAGCTATTTAATAAAATGCGTGAAATATCTAGTAACCAAGATACTAATATTCTTGTTAGTAACGATGCAGATGTAGTAGTAATGGCGCTTAGTATTATAGATATTATACCAAATATTTATATAGGGCATTCTGGGAAAGTTTATGAAGAAATAAATCTTAAGAAATTTTTAAAAAACTTGAACAATAATAATGATAAAACTAACTTGGATTATACTCTCTTAATGCTTTTAATGGGAAATGATTATATACCAAAAGTAAACTATATAATATTAAATAAATTATTGCCAGTATATAATAGTTTAAATTTAAACTTAATAGAAGAAAATAATAATAAATTATCTATTAATACAAAGGCATTAGCTAGATTATTATTAAAATTATTCAATAAAAACTCAAATTATAAATTGAGTCTGATTAATAACAATAAAATGAAAAATTATTTAGAAGGTTTAACATGGTGTATTAACGATTATCATAATAGTAAAACTAAAAATATGCTCTATATGTACAAATATAAAAAACTAGGGATTGACCCCATCGAATTATTATATTACTTGATGTGTAATCACACAATAGAATATCCAGTTCAAACAAATCCTGTTAAAATCGACAAAAAAATATACCCTGCAATAGTACTTCCATATAAAATTAAATTTCTTGTAAAAAATAATTTGTGTGACAAAATATTTAGCAAATATAAAGAATTTTATGATGAAGAATTATGTGAACCATGTAAGAATTATCATAAACAAATGTCTGATTTATATGCTGCTAGAAAATATTTAGAAGATACTAATCAAGATGCCAATATAGTAAAAAAAAATATTAGCAATATAATGAAAAATTTTTGTAAGCATAAAAAAACAACCCATAAAAGAATAAAATATAAAAAATATATTGAAATTATAAATTTTTTGAAGCAATAATAATATTTGCCAATAATTCATCATTTTGTGTATCTTCTATAATAATATCTTGTGGTTTAATTATTTTATCACAAAATTGTTCATATATTATATGTTCTTTTGGTAATCGTACATTAAAAGCAAATACCACTTCTTTAAATAGGTGCCCATATTTAAGAATACATATATTAAATATATCAATTATGTCTTCTGTCGGTAATTTATCTTTAATGATACCAAAGTCATTAAATATAATTACATTGTTACCAGCATAATGAGCAGTTTGAAATATTAATTCTATTTTATGTTTAAATATCATATATGTTTCTACTGTCATAATTGTTTTAATTTTTTCTATGGCTATTTTTGAATCTGAACTAGAATCACTTTCAATATTTTCCGATTCACGATATGGCAATATTTTATAAATTTCTGGTCTAGAAGTAATTGTAATAAAAGCTACTTTGAATATATTAGAAATATTGCATATAGGATTCAATAATTCATCGCGTAAAACCATAACTTGTGGCGTATAAATTACTTCGTTATCTTTTGGTGGAAAATTATTATTTTGACGCGATATGCATTGAAAATTAGTCCTTAAATTAAGTATTTCATCGTATACACCTTCTAGATTTTCTATATTGTGCTCAGTATATTTTTCTCCGACTAGATTTACAATAACTGGACTTAAATTGCAATTAATAAATTCTTTTGCAATTACTAATGAATGCAATTTTACTACATAGACATCACAAAAACTAATAGGAGTTCCTACACAATAATCATAATTAAAATAGTTTTTACATGAAATATAATTTGTTTTATTTTGCAGATAGCCAAATTTACATATATAATTATTCTGTAATACTATATTTTTTTTTAATTTCGTATCCATTTTATTAATATCGTAGATTTATAAAATGGTATTTTTCCACAAATAATTTAAAAAAATATTTTAGGAGAATCTAAATTAGGAGTTTCTGTTTTGAAACATGTTTTATATATTATTACATCTTTAGCAGTATCACTATTTTCATTAGTTTCTTCTATAGTTTCTTCTATTGTTTCTTCTAGTTTAAGCATTTTTAATTTACCATTAAACCATATATGTCTGGCTATATCTTCTAAATTAATTCTTAATTTTTCTTCTTTGTTAAGCATTTTTTTTAACAAATCAAGACATTCGTCGCTTATGTAATTAATAGTACCATGTGGAGGTATTGTAATTTCTTTTTTAGAAAATTCTTTCAAATCAGTTAAATCACTACAATTTTTATATGGATGTTCGCCATAAAGCATTTCATATAGTATCATTCCAATAGCCCATATATCTACACCTTCTGTATAACTTTTTTTATCTAATAATTCTGGAGCCATATATAGAGGAGAACCGCATATAGTATTAATTCTTTCTAGTTTTGATTTAATTCTTGCAAATCCAAAATCACATAATACTAGTTCTTTTTTATTATTTTTTAGTAAAATATTTTTTGGTTTAATATCCCGATGAATAATTTTATTTTCATATAAAAACACAAGAGCATTAATTAATTGCCGAAAATAATATTTGACAATAGATTCTTTGATAGGTTTTCCTATGATTCTACTTATATCACCATTTTCGCAATATTCCATTATTATATAAATATAATCAAACTCTTCAATAATTTCTATACAATTAATAATATTATAACATTTATTTTTAATATTTTTTATTTTTTCTAAAATTGTTATTTCATCATTAATTAATTTAAAATTCTTTTGGTCTAGATTTTCTACTTTTATTTTTTTAATAGCTACTGTACTAAATCCATATTGTTCTATTATTTTATAATCTAATATTCTACCCATATAAACTATTGAATAACTTCCAGAACCAATTGGATTACTTAAATCAAGTTCATATTTATTGTATAATTTTTGTATTTTATTATTTATTTTTATATTAATCATATATTTTTATAATATACAAATAATTATTTATCTAAATATTTTATTTAAGAATTGGTTTCAATGCTCCTTCATTCGCCAGTTTATCCGCCATTTCATTAGATAATGATTCAAAATCTTGTTTACCTGTATGAGATCGAATATGTTGAAAGTTAATTTTTCCATCATATTTCTTTATAATTTTAATAATAGGACGAATAATATCTTGATTCATAACAGGCTTACCTTGCGATTTTTTCCAATTGTTTTCTTCCCAGCTTTTATACCATACTGTTAAACTCTTAATAGAATATTTAGAATCAGTATAAATAATTACTTTATTGATTTCTATATTATTTTTAATTAAATTTCGCAAAGTCTTTAATATAGCATATAATTCTGCTCTCGGATTAGTTAATGGCTTGTGGATAAAAGGACGAGATACATTAGATAGTTCACCATTCGGGAAAAATATGCCATAGCCACAATATATTTTATTTTTTACTTTTTTAAATGATCCATCTGTAAATACTTTTATTGTTGTCATAATAATTATATATATTATATTGATATTTATTTAGATTAAATAATCTAATACTAATTGATTAGTAAATTGTTCTATTAATAGTTCAACGGATTTATTAAAACTTGGCAAATTATCTAAATCGGCTAATTTTATAATTTCTGTTTTTTGATTGTAGAAATTTGTATCATTATATTTGAATTCTATAGTATATTTCCCTTCATGATTATATAAATTATTTCGTTTTGTAATGTTATATACAATGCTAAATATAATTGTTTTATTATCTTTTTTTAAAAGAAGTAAAAAAACATCAAATTTAGATACACTTGAATTATAAAAACCTCTTATTTCGTCTATATTATAAATTTTAATACAAACAGTCCAAACATCAGACATAAACATAAATTGCCCAATTTTTACAGTAGGAATGCTATTATGATTTACATAGCCGACTATCTTAAAATTACATAAATTATTTTTAAATTGTGGTTGGAAAAAATATTGTTTTAGTTCAACTTCTAGTAGCCCTTCTGGATCTATACTAAGATTATCATTAATTGCATCATTAAAATTAGAATATTCATTCGGATTATTTTTTTCAAATTCTATTTTATTTTCTTTAAGAATTTGTTCTATACTAGTAAATTCTTCTTCTGAATCACTCATAATAATACGTATTAATAATATTAGTTAGTTCCAAAGGTTTAAATCCTAATTTGTTTCTAATATTATTATTAATTTTTGTTCCTAGACATAAATTATTTTTGCAGATATAGTGATAAACTGTATTATCATCTTCATTTTTAATATTTATAAATAGCATTTCTCTTTCTTTATCCGATATGTCTTTAATCAAATAATTAAATAAATCTTCATTTTGAATAGATAAAATATTTAATAATATTTTCGATGTTTTTAAATAATCTATTTTATGATAATATTTATCATATAGTTTCTTTCCTAATTCTGGATATTTTAATAATAGTTTATCAAGAACTAAATTAATATTACTAATTTTAGTATTTGATAACAAATATTCCAACTCTATATAATAATTATTATAATCAAGTGCTTTTATTAAATAATTATTTTTTTGATTATTATCTGATAAACTAAAATATATTTTTAAAAAATCTAAATTAAGATTATCTAAATTAAAAATTAATTTATTTTCTAATAAATAGTAAAATGAAATTTTAGCATCATATTTTATAATATATTTTATAATTTCTAAATTAATAATATTTTTATTTTCTATATGATTTACTTTATTAAGAACTAATATCAAATCTATTAATTTTTCTTTTGGATAATTAGCTTTTAATTTAACTATTAATTTGTCAAGATATTTATAGTTTCTTAATAAAGTATAAATAAAGCTAACATTAGATATATCTAAATTAAAAATATTTATTATTTTGCAAACTAAGTCAATATTATTTTTTAAATTATGATTTATTAAACTATATATATCATTAAAAGATTCTTGATCAGATTTTATTTGATATTCTTGATCATAAAAAAATTTTGGATGGATCTCATAATTATAATTACTTAATTGTTTAATCATAGTATCTAAAATACTTTGCACAATAGTATTTTTATATATAGTTTTATAATAATAACAATAAGTAATTGGCAAATGCAAAATATTATTAATATACTTTATATTTTGATATTCTTCAGATATTAATTGATTGAATTTTGCAATATCTAGTTTTTCTATACAAGTATATATATCACATTTCTGTTTTAATATTTGAGACAATAAATATAAACTATATTCTTTGGAATAATTGCCAATTAATATTTTATTAATTTCTTCGCATATATATAATTTATTTTGATATAAAGCAATTTTATTATTTGTCATATCAAGTAAATTACATATGTCTTTTGTAATATTATCAGATATATTAATTGAATAAGTTTCACATTCTGATTTATCTATTTTGAGTTCTTTGATATATTCATATGGTAGCATCGTATAAATAAAATTTCCCGATAAAACTGTAAAATAATCTTGTTCTAGATTATTGGTAATATTGCTTGAAATATCTATAATACTCAACATTATTCTTCTATAAATAATTTTATTCTCAATACTTAAAGCAATTTTTTAATTTGAATTCACATCAGATAGCCTAATATCGTGTAATAATCAATTTCTAGTTTGTGAGGCACAAATCTATTACTAAAAGTTGAAAATATTATATTTTTGTCTCATTTTTTCAATAAAAAGGTTTAATAATTTTCAAGAATTATTATACAAAATGATGAGTCTGCAAAAATATATAAGAATTACAAAACAAGTATTTACACCCTTGAATAAAATCGGCATTTTAAATCTTCAAGGGTGTAAAATGCATACAGCTCTAAATATTAAATATTCATTTTATGATGAATTGATAGAAAGTAGTTATAAACTATATGATAATAATAATTTTATTGGTATAATTGGCTGTATTGATAGAAATAAATATTGTCAAATAATTAATCTATTTATTGAAGAAGAATATCGCAGAAAAAAATATGCTACTTATCTATTGAATCACATTACAAATATTCAACAAAGTAAAGGCTATAATATTATGTATGTAAATTCGTCTAATGATGCAAAAAACTTTTACAAAAATAATGGCTTTATTCATAGAGATAAAATGTGCATTGTAGATAAATATATTTATAAATTAGATAGAGCTATGTATTATAAAAAAATTTAATATTTTTTTATTCAATAAATATATAGATAGATTAATGTCTCAAAGTAACAATGGATTAATGACAAAAATATGGGGCCCATGTACGTGGTTTACTATCAGTTGTTTTGCATTCGGGTATCCTACTAATCCTACACCGGAGCAAAAACAACAATATAGAATATTTTTTGAATATTTGGGATTTGTATTACCTTGTATATTTTGCCGTGATTCTTATCAGTGTTTTATAAAAGATGATGATACAATATTAGATGATTATGTTATGGAAAATCGAGAAACCCTTACACATTGGGTATTTCGATTACACAATCGTGTAAACCATAAACTGAGTGCCGACTACGGTACTACTTATGAAGAATTCTATAACAAATATGAAAGTTTTCGTGCAAAATGCGCAGTTGATATATCCGGTTGTAGTATGCCATTGGAATTGAAATCTATTGCTTTTAAAAATGCTGATGAAAAACAATGTCGAATTGTTCCATTAGAAATTATAGCAAAATTTAAATTATATGCAAAAAAAAGAGGAATCAGTTTTGATAAAATAAAATATTATGATAACTTAGTTCAAAATAACAGAAATTCTGAAGAATACCATCAAAGAAATATTATGTGTAGAGAACAAATTAAAAAAATACAATATGGCGCCATTCATTCATTAGAACAAGAAGGAGAATACAAAGGATTACCTAGTATAGAAGAATTAAAATTAATGAGCCTATTGTGTACTAATTTAGCTATCACTAATCTTGAAGCAATTACCAATAAAATGCCAGATGAATTCAAAATAAAAAAAATATATAGATTGGTTAAATAAATTATTTTCTAATAATTGGTCCATCGATATTTTTGAGTATGGTCCAATGTGTAAAATCAATTGGACAAGAAACATTCTTCTTCGCATAAGTAGCAATACAGTCGCTATGAAAAGCATGACCACATTTACCAAGAGTAATACGACTTGTCAATTTATTATTTTTAATGTCCTCATGTGATGGAGCCATAATATTTCGCCGACAAATTTGACATTGGTCTTCGGTATTTTGCGGAAAGTTATATTTCCAAATACCCCGACAGGTAAGACTTTTAAGAGTAATTTTAGTGGACATATTAAGTTATATATAATAATTTAATATATTAAGAATAATTATATCAATTTTTTTAGGTTTAGATACTTGAGCTTGTATTTTATATATTTTTTATAGTATTTGTCTTGTTTACCTCCTTCATATTATATTGTATAGTAATAAATAAAAAAAAATTAATTATTCTTTCCAATATTGACCCAATAATTCGTCTTTAAGTTCATCAGAATATACAATCTCAAAAGTTTTAACACATGGCATTTTCCTTATTATACCGTCATTTGGATTGTTTAAATTAGTTTTAATGGATAATTGATTCTTGATAAACCATCCATATTTATAATGTTCTGGTAGACTATCATAATCATCATTAATATTTTTCAATTGATTAATTCTTTCTTGTGTTGACATTGAATCTAATTGTTTAGAGCTAAAATATTTTCTAGCAATCATTGATACTGCATTACGATATCCATCATTAACAGAACGCCAATATAAATAATTTACTAATTCATATTCTTTATTTTCTGGAATAATAACAACACGGGAATCAAATGAAATACTTACTTTGCCATTATTAAAATCAGTTCTTAAATCCGAATAATCATCAATATTGATTTCCAACATTTGCTTTAAATAATAGCAAAATTTAGACGTGGCATAAGAAGAACTGATCGATAGTAGTTTTTCAACGCGACCACTGAATAAATGTTCATGTTGATGAGGTTCTTCAACAAATTTTTCATAAGAACATCTATTTTTAAATACCATGCTAATTTCATCACTTTGAACATGTACAATAGTAGGTTGAAATTCCTTAAATAGAGCTATTGCTGTATCTTGCATAAGTCGCATGAAATTTTCATCAAATGGTTTTTTAAAATATTTAGTAAAGCGAGAAAATCTACGACCATCAATTCTAATTACAAAAGATTGATATCCAACAATGTTGTCAATAGTTTCATAACTCTTCATACGTTCACCTAGGCTAAATGATGGTACGGCAAAATCTATTGCATCTGAATTTGAACATTCGCTTGATTCTTCTGAAAAACTCTCATTAAGTAACTCTTTATTAAGTTTTTCAATTTGATGGTTTTTATAGAGTTTATATACAATATATCCAATATTATACAAAAATATCATTGCAAAATTTAAGATGAAATAATCCATATAAAAATGATGCTTATGATAATTACATATATAATAACTAGTTGATGTTAATATCATAGTATTAAATAAATTGAAAATATATTGGCAATCTTCAGTTTGAATTTGCATGTTTATTAATAGTATTTATTATGTTTTATTACTTTAAATATATTTATAATATTAAAATCAACTTTTTTTTGATGATAAAAATTGAAGAAAAATATATAAATTATAGACATATTTATTGCATTTATAATTTTCTAAATTAAGAATGTTGGAAAATTATAATATTCAAGTTTTGAAAAAATCAGGATTATATGCATTGTCAAGTATTGTTAAATGGCAATACATTGATTATGCTATGACAAAATATCATACAGTAACCATAATCAAACCTTTAGGTATCATTGATAAAATTATCAATAGTTCATCCAAAATATTTTTTAATTTAGGCAAATTAACAACAAATATTTGGACAATTATTTATGCTACTTGTATCAATCCCTTGATTCAAAAATGCTTGTTTTATCCTTTCAAATATTTCAGTAGTTTATTCAATAATAATTTATTTCAAAATATTTTTAATATATCATTAAAATATTCAATTTTGTACTTTTTTATCTTATACTTTTTAGATTATCTTAGACATTCACCTAATTTTGTATATTTTTATCTTCTACTCGGACTTTTGTATTTTCCTTTTTATATAGGTTTTTTTATCTTTATTTTGTAAATTATTATATAAGTCCTTAAGATTAATATATTGATAAATATAAAAAATTGATAATTTAAAAATAAAATAATAATATAAATATAATATCATGTACTCTGAAGATTATTTATTAGATCGTATTTATCAAGTTATTGGTGATAATGGCATTAAAGGCAAAATCAATATGCCAAAACCCGATACTATGATTTCAAACAAAAAAACTTTTTTAAAAAATTATACTGACATTTTAAAAAGAGTAGATAGAGAATATATAATTAGTTTTAGTGACTTTATTAAAAATGAACTTACTAGTGATGTTTCAGTAAATGAAAAAGGTGAATTAGTAATATGTGGTATATTTCGACCAACTTCTTTTGAAAAAATTATTCGTGATTATTGTTTAAAATATATCCAATGTAAATCTTGCAAAGGAGGAGATACTAAAATAATTAAAGATAATAAGATTACATATATTGATTGCCAAAAATGTAAATCTAAATTAGCAGTTGAATAAATAAATTTATAACTTTTCTAATTCTTGTCTTAGTTCATCAAATATTTTTTTATAGCTATAATTATCAGTAATTTCATCTAGCCATTTCTGACAAGTTTTTAATATATAGTTTTTTTTATGCTTAAAGTGTTCACGAATAACTTCTCTAAATTGCGGATATTCATTCGTTTTTAATAAATCAAGCATTGCATGTGTCATTGTATATAATTTAATCTTTTCATTATAATTGTGGCTTGCTTCTTTACCCTTTTTTGTATTAATACTACTTTCATAACCTGGTTCATTAAAATATGGTTCTTCAATAAGAATTAAAGATTGAATAGACATAAATATTTGATATAATGAAGAAGTATCTTTATGCCACGATTCACCTTTATCGCCATGCCATGTTCCTAATATAGATAAACAGACTTTACCGCAATTATAAAGATTTGGATTAAAACGTTTATTACCAGTATTAAGCATATATACTTTTGGTGGGTTATTAGGAAAATTTTTAGGTATGAATATATCAAATATAAAACAACCACTATCATATGGTGTATCACGTGGACCTGTTATTAAAACTCTTAATACAGATAATACTTCGGGATCCATTGCGACATATATTGCAGCACTATATTCAACTGGTACTGATTTGTGCAAAATACTTAATTCTTGTATCATTCGTTTTTGATAAGATACTTTTTCATGTTTTAATAATTCATAGTCTTTCATGAAGTAATATTTACATCCACTAAAAATTATAGGTGATTCCATAAATTTATATTTTTCAAGATTAGTTTTATAATTAGTTTCTTCAGTTTTATCTTCTGAAAGGTGTTCTGTAGTATCATATGATTCTACTGTAATTTTTTTAATTAATTCTTTACTTATTGATATCAAAAAATTGAATTTAATAGAAAGTTCATCCAAAAAACCCATGCGATTTGCTAGATTGATATCTTGGCAAATATCTTCTATTGTATTATGTATTTTTTTGTATTCATAATTAATAATTTCATTTGGATAATTTGTCAATAAGTTAATTAATATATCAAGAATTGTATTATATAATTCTGGATGCTTATTCATTTCAAACATAGTATTTCCTATTAGATACGAAGCTATAAATTCTTGTAATACTGATGCTTTAATAATTTCTTTGTATTCTGGTACAATATTTTTAATTTCTTTATTAATTATTAGTAATACTTCTTGTATTTCTTTATTTTTTTGTTGTTGTGATATAACATATGCATCAATATCCCATTTTTTTGTTCCAGAATGTCCATAACCTGTTCCACTTTTCCAATAAGTTTTAGTATTATTAGAAATTTTTGCAGATGAATCTTTAAAAGTATTTTTTTGGTATTTTTCATCATCTAAATCATCTTCTTTATGTTCATATAAATTAGAAAGATTGATTAACGCATTTTCTAAAATCGAATAAATACCTGAATTAGTATAATCAATTGTTCCATATTTATTTAAAATAAAATATAATTTATTAATGATAAAATCTATATTGCGAACAGGTGTCCAATAATCTAATTGTAACATATGTAATTTAGATAATTTGTAAATTAATTTTTTTTCCAATCTAGGTGAAATAAATTCTATCTTCGGAGGATAATTTGGATATAATTCAGTATTAAAACTAATATTAAATTCTACATAATTATTTTTAGTTTTTTCAAGAGCTTCTTTAAAATCACCAGTAAAATTTAATAATTTAATATTCCATGATTCTAATTTATTACCATTGAGTTCTATTATAAATTTATTATGTTTTAATGATCTTTTATAATTTTCTAAAAATTCATCAGCAATAATTTTTATTATAGTATCATAATTGAAAAGTTTTTTGTTAATGTCAATGTCTTTAATTATATCTGATTTATTTTCTATTAAACTATTAATATACTTCTTCATAGATAATAATTTAATTTCATTTTCATCTATGATGTCAGAATTAATACTAATAATTTTTTTTTTAGAATAAATTTTATTAGATTTTTTTAATTGATTATCAATTATATTAATAACTTTTTCAATATTATAATTTTTTTCAATAATTTTAATATTTAGATTATCTAACCATGAAATTTCAAAATCAGAGTCTATTATCAAGAAATCACTTTTATTATTTGGAATTATAAATTTAAAATTAACATTTTCAAATGTTATAATTATAATATTATTATCACATGTATAACTTTTTAATGCGTTAGTTTTAGATTTCCAGTTTTCAATAATTTCACAAAAAGAATCCATTATTTATTATAAGTTTTATTTAATAATATACTAACTAGTCAAAAAATCAACTTTTTTATCATTAAAAAAAAAATATTTTTTAATAATATATAAAAAATGTCAGATCAACTTGACCTAAATAGTCTTCTTGGCTTAACTAATTCAGCGGGTGGTGCCAAAAAAGGGCGTAAATCTTCTAAGAACTCCTCTAAAAAAGGGTCTCGAAAACTCTCCCTAACCGGTGGTGCTAAAAAAGCTGCTAAAAAAGCCGCTAAAAAGGCTAGTAAAAATTCTTCTAAAAAGAATTCTCGTAAAATGATTGGCGGCGGCTCATGTGGAGCTAGTGTTCCTGAACCTGTCACACCTGCACTTGAGTTTAATCCGTTGTTAGGTGGTGGTTCTAAAAAGACCGGTTCTAAAAAGACTGGTTCTAAAAAGACTGGTTCTAAAAAGACCGGTTCTAAAAAGACCGGTTCTAAAAAGACCGGTTCCCGTAAATTAACTGGTGGTGCGAAGAAAGCCGCCAAAAAGACTGGTTCTAAAAAAACCGGCTCCAAAAAGACTGGTTCTAAAAAAACCGGCTCCAAAAAGACTGGTTCTAAAAAGACTGGTTCTCGTAAATTAACTGGTGGTGCGAAGAAAGCCGCCAAAAAGACTGGTTCTAAAAAGACTGGTTCTAAAAAGACTAGCTCTAAAAAGACTAGCTCTAAAAAGACTGGTTCCAAAAAGACTGGTTCCCGTAAATTAACTGGTGGTGCGAAGAAAGCCGCTAAAAAGACTGGTTCTAAAAAGACTGGTTCTAAAAAGACTGGTTCTAAAAAGACTGGCTCTAAAAAGACTGGTTCTAAAAAGACTGGTTCTAAAAAGACTGGTTCTCGTAAATTAACTGGTGGTGCGAAGAAAGCCGCCAAAAAGACTGGGTCTAAAAAGACTGGCTCCAAAAAAACTGGGTCTAAAAAGACTGGTTCTAAAAAGACTGGCTCTAAAAAAAGCCACAAATAAATTAAATATTATAAAGAATACCTAAATTAATTTTTTATTATTTTCAAATAATAAATATTCTTATAATAAATTTTTATTATTTTATAAGATATTAGTTTTCAACTAAGTCTTTATATCTTTTAATCCATTTTTTCAAACTTCTTTCATAACACTTAAATATAATCTTTACTTGTGTGTTTAGATATTTAATATATAATTATTTATATATTAAAAAAATCGGCATTTTAAGTCTTCAACAATGTAAATTCAAAATACAGTCTATATTTAATAAATAAATTAGTTTTTTTTAATATTTTCAAGAACAATTGCACAAAACTTATCTATTGTTTTAATATTAATTACTTTTCCATATTTAGTAATATCATAATCTAGAGCAGTTGATAAGTCAGTTGGAAGTATAACATCAAATTTATCTTTTTCTATTAATTTAAGTGTATTTAATTGATTGAGCAACAACTTCTTTAATAATAGTATAGATAACTTAGCATCTTTATTTAATTTAAAATATTTTATCATTTTTTGAGAAGCATTTATATTATCTAAATCTGTAAATTTAGTTTCAACATCTGTATAATTAATTATAACAGGTTCTTTTTTATTAGGAGCTAAATTATCAAGTTCTGATATATCTACTTTTGATTCAGTAAATTTTAATTTTACTTCCTCTTCTTTTTTTTTAATTTGCATTATTTTATCATCTATGTCAACTTTTTTCTTAGCAATAATTTTTTTGGATTTTACTGCTAATGGAGGAACTGTTTCTATTGACTTTGATATTACAACTGGGTTATCAATACTTTTTATTAGTTCTTTTTCAGTAAGAGCAACAAGATGGGTATTATCTAATTTACTATCAGAAGCACTTTTTAATTCTTTGCTTATAACTTTATTACTTTTTTTACATTTATTAGGAACTTTTTTTACTGGTTTTATTTTTGATTTATTACCAGAATCATTTTCTGATTTATTATTAGAATCATTTTCTGATTCATTACTAGAATCATTTTCTGATTCATTACTAGAATCATTTTCTGATTCATTACTAGAATCATTTTCTGATTCATTACTAGAATCATTTTCTGATTCATTACTAGAATCATTTTCTGATTCATTACTAGAATCATTTTCTGATTCGCTACTTATAACTTTGGAACATTTTTTACACTTGTTTTTAACTTTTTTTACTGGTTTTATTTTGGATTTATTATCAGAATTATTTTTTAATTTTTTTTGTTCTTGTAATATAAATTCGTCTATAATATAACAAGAAATAGAATTTCCATTTGAATGAATTACGTTTTGGAGTGCCTTCAAAGTAATTGGAACATGATGAGTATTAATTAAGTATTTTATAGTAATATTATTTCCTTTATATTTACAAGCATTTTCTAAACATATTTCATCTGGGTTAATTGTTTCTTTTTGAATTAATTCACGAATCATTGTGATATTCCCATATTTATTGCATTCATTACGCAAACTATTTATATTGGGTTTAATCATTTTATCATATTTTGGATAAAACCCAATATCCACACATAACTCAACAAATTTATCATCAAACTGTATATCATATTTATCAATATTGTCAACAATCACATGATTTTGTGTAATTAAATATAAATCATCATATGTTAATTTATAACCAGATGCTAAGATTAAATTTATTATTTTTTTATATAAAGTTTTGTATTTTTTAAATTGACGATTTGAGTCAGGGTTGATATTTATATTTAAATATTGTAATAATTTATCACTAATATTTATATTTTTAGTATTAACAAATTCCCGCGAAAAAACTAAAAGAATACATTCTGAGTTTGGCATTATTTTGTTGTCAATAAAAAATTCAATTGCTTCAATGTGATGTGAAAAACATGCTGCTTCTAAATAATCTATTTTTATTTCTGGACCTGCAGTAATTAATTGATTAATAATGTTTAATGGTTTATTTGTTAAAATAGACCCAATGACGGCATCTCTTGTTATTTCTATTTTTTCATTAACTAGTTTTAAAATATAATTGTTTAAAAATATTTTAATATTTTCAGAATATATTTTTGTTGCAGTTAATTGCTGAATATCATATAATCCAAATGAAAAACATAAATATGTTAAAATATCTTTTGTGTATACTATATTTGATTTCATTTTTAATTCAACATAGACATGATAATTATCAGTATTAAATAAATTTATTAATAATTCTTCATCTATATTTTGTCTACTTTTAATAATTGTAATTAGTTGTTCATTAAGCAATTTATTACAATTTGCAAGTGATTCTAAACTATCAAAAGATAAATCTTCTAGGGGTACTAAATTGAGCAAAGTTGTTAACAATTTTATATTTTCTGGCTTACAACAAGTATTATATATACTATTATATTTATCTTTACTCAAAAACATAATTACCGATTCAATCAATTTTTTATAATCAGTTATATTTTGTAGATTATTATATATTTTTTCAAAAAGATTAATACACGCATTATGGGATCCATAATGACTACAATATAGACTATTAAGTTCATTAATAAAAGATGTTTCCATATTAAATTATAAATTATTAATCATAATTTATAATTGTTATAAAATAAATAAATCAACTTTTTTAAATATCATCAATATTAAATTCACAGTCAACTTCAGGTTCTATTAATTTAGGAGGTTCCGGTTTTGCAATTGATTGTTTATTAATTTTTTCTACTTCATTATGGAGGTCTTCATCATCTGAACTATCAAGAGTATCATCACCAAATATTACATCAGGTGTATTTATAGATAATCCTGATACTTCAAAGTGTAATTCTCCTTGAGTTTTTAAATGATGGGCTTCGTGTGGTGTGTATTTATATAATATAAAACATTCCGTAGTTTTCATTTCATTAATTTGTACTAACAGTATATCATTTGCATTTATCCATACTCTTTTATAAAACGAGCCTGGAATAATTGCTTGACGTATTTGGTCATCATTACATGATACTTCTATACGGTCACAACCTAGTTTGCGCATACATTGGGCATATATAAGACCAGCGCTATCAGCATAAGGAGTTTCCTCCCGTCGGTTGAGTTTACCTTTTCCTTTTTTTCCTTTTTTATAATGTTTTCCTCCTTTAATATTAGGCATAATAGATATAATTAACAATATTATTTTATTGTTAAATATATTCAATTTTTTATAAATAAATTTTAGAATACATTTAGTCAGTCAATTTAATCATACTCATATCAACATCAGCTTTTTTATTAGATTTTTTAGAAACTGGCATTTCTGCTTTGATTTCTTCTGATGATTTCATAATAATTGTATTATCAATATGTTTTACAAAACGAGGAAAATTTGTTAAAATAAGTCCTAAATTTTTAATATTATAATTATGTGAATTATTCGCAAGAATTTTACGTTCTTCTTTTGATTGTTTAATATGTGAAATTCCACTATCATAGTCACTAGTCATTATGGATAAGAATGCTCCAAGAATCGTTCGAATTGACCAAATTGCTGACCATTCGCCAGAATGATAAGATGATATAGTTAAGCAAATTTTCTTTTCTATTTCAAAGCGTCCATTCGGCGTTAGCATATAGAAGTCTACAGGTGTTGCAGGATAATTTTCTGAAAGAATTAATTTGCCAATATACCATCCATTTTTATAATCAGAATCATCTGGCCCACAAATTAAAAAATACCATATTTTGATATCGGCTTCATCTGGATAAATATCGATATTTTCTAACGGATCTTTCTGTATAAGCTTGAGTTCATTTTTAACACGCTTATTAAATAAACGATTATACCCGCTCATTGACATTTTTTAGTTAAGTTAATTTATTTAATTTAGTAAATAATTAAAAATTCAACTTTTTTTAATATACTATGCTTAAGTTAATTTATTTAATTTAGTAAATAATTAAAAATTCAATTTTTTTTAATATACCATATACTTACGGATTTTTTATATATAATAGCATCTACTATTTATTATATTTATATATAATTATTTTCTTAAAAATCACTACATAAACAAAGTCATATTTTTAAATGCTTTTAATGTATATATTATACCTTTTTTCACTGAAAGTCGTACTTGTAAAATAATAAAATAAGTAGGTTGATAAGTTTTATTTATTATTTTTAATTACTATATGAAAACACTTTATATTTTCGTCTTTAAAACTTAGGTTTTTCGGTAAGAACACACTAAAAAAATAATAACCATTATGTATTACATTATAATATATGTTTTATTTCTTTGAGTCATTTTATTATTTTTTAAGTGTCCCAACTTTCAGTGAAAAAGGTGTAATTTCAAGTAATATTTAAAATTTTAAATATTTTTAATTGTTTAAAAATATAAAAGAATAAAATATATTTTATTTTTCAAGACAATTTATGATTTAAAAATTCTTAAGTTTGGAAGATTAACTTTTTTATTATATTATTATATATGCTTGACGTCAAAAATTATGAAATTATACTTGTCGACTCTTCTGATAAAATGGATAATTTTATAGAATTTTTAAATAAATTAAAAAAAATTAAATTTATTAGTATTGATTTTGAATATACTAAAAATAATATACAATTATGGCAAATCTGCTTTTATATCAAAAACAATAATAAAATTTATGTCATTCAAGAGAAATACATAATAAAAGAATACATGGAAATTATTAAAAATAAATTATTGTTATCTGACATTATAAAAATATTTAGTGGTGCTGAATCTTTAGATTTTCCATATTTATTTGGCATTTTGAAAAACCCAGAAGTTATTTATAAGTTTTTAAAAAATACATTTGATGTAAGATTTTTATGTGAATACTATCAAAATTTACATGATATTAAAAAAAAATGCAATGTCTATGATTCAATGTTATATTTTGAAGCAATTCACAAAGAAATTTATGATAAATTACAAAAAATAAATAAAGAAATAGGTGATATATGGAAAGTTAATTGGAATAATATAGGAAAAGATAAGAATTTACTTATTTATACTATTTATGATGTTATCTATTTAAAAAAATTATTATTAAAGCAATATAAAAAATACAAAAAAGAAAACTTAGAAGAAGATTTTTATAATTTACAAAAAGCAAATATTTATGTATTATTAAAAAGATTTAATATCAATTATGATTATAAATTAAATTTAAAAGATTATGAAAAATTTCGCGTGATAGATTATTTTAAAAAAATATTATAATTTCGTTTTATTTTAATTAGCAAATAACAATATTTTACAAATTGATTAAAAAAAATGGCGAAAATAACAAAAATGACGGAAAAGTTAATAAAATAAAAATTGATAAAAAAAGTTGAAAAAAAATCACAATTATATAATAACTATTAAGATATTTACAATAACTCATTAATATGGACAATATTACTAACGATATTCTGTTAATTGACCGAGTAGAATGTTGCCCACATGATAGCCAGAAAATTCACGATATGGACTATTTTAAAATTAAAGAAATTATGGGAACATATAAATTTTCTACTTTTGATCAAATTATGGAAAAACACTTATTTGGTACGAATAATTTCAAATTTCATGTCAAAGATACTTTTATGTTAAAAGACAAACAAGTAAGTATTTATCTAAATCGTTTTGGATATCGTTCTGATTATAGCTATGTCGAAAATCAAACAATGATGCCAAAAAAAGCTATTAATTATATATTAATTAACTATTTTGAAAATAATTTTAATTACTTTATTATAGTAGTTAAAATTAAATGTAAACGATTGTCTGAATCTTTTTATGAAAATTTTATGAAATATACTGAAAAAAAAAACATAATTTTTAGGCAATTTTTACTCACTATGATGAAATATCATTATGAAGAAAATAATAATTTTAGAAATGAATCTTGTGAAAATACCAAAATATCAGAAATTATTAATAAAAGTTCTAAAAATTATATTGCTGAAAAAATTATTGATCAACCAGAATTTCTTAAAAATAAGTTATATATCTTTCAAAGAGCCAACATCTATTGGATGTTGAATCGTGAACAAAAATCAAAAGGAGTAATTTTAGATGAAAAAATGATTATTAACTTTGGACCTAATCGTGAATTTGATTTTACAGATTTGACTTTTAAGCCAAAACGCAATGTAGAAACTTATGACAAAACACAATTAAATTATTTTAATGGTGGATGTTTATGTGATGATGTTGGTTTAGGTAAAACAGTGCAGATTTATAGTTTATGTTTTATGCCAAATGAATTACCTGTTAATAAGAATCTAATTATTATTCCAAATTCAGTACTTTATAAACATTGGGAAGATGAATTAGAAAAGCATGTTAATCTAGAACATCCATCTTTAAATGATTTTGAAATTATTAAATATATTAATGTAAAAAGTTTAAATTTTACTAAAAAAAATAACATAGTGATTACTACTTATGATAATATTGGCGAAGATATACTTGATGTTAGTTGGACCCGTGTTATAATAGATGAATATCATGAATCTATTCATAAACCAGCCATATATGAAAAAATAACTAGTATCAAGGCGCTTTACAAATGGGCTGTTACCGCAACACCTTTTGTTGATTCAAGTATTATCTATAAGATGGTAAATTTTATTGCTTCTAATAAAATTACTAATAGAAATATTGCTAAATGTAAAATGTATATTGAAGTATTTGCTGATATGTTTAGAAAGAATACTAAGAAAAGTGTAGAACAAGAAATCAATTTGCCTAGAATTAGAGGACTTAATTATTATTTAAAATTTAGTGACAAAGAAAGACTTTTCTATGATACTTTAATTAGTGGTAATCAAGAAGAACTTATTACTAAAAAGCGTCAATTTTGTATTAATCCTAGTTTATATTTTACTGAGAATACTATAGAAAAAAGTTTTGTACCTTTAGATTTAATAGATGATAATATTAAATTATTACATCATGAAGAATTAACAAAAGAAATTAAAAATCTACGTAATCTAAAAATTAAACAATTAATTAAAACAGGTAAATTTAATGAACACGACTTTATGACAATGGCACTCGAAAAAATTGATGAAATTTGGAACATACATGTAGAAAATAATTGTATTTCTGTTGCTTCTGTTTTAGAAACAGTTAAAATAAATGAAACTATTGAAACTATTGTTAATACAATGAAATTATTTGATGAAAAACTAAAAGAAATCAATGAAAGTAAAAAAATAGTTATTAAAGATGGAATCGAATATTTAGAATTGGATTTCAATGAAGATGAGCGTTGTGGTATTTGTCTAGGTGAATTTAATGAAAAAGACCCTGATGAAAACATTGTATTAACACAATGTGGACATATATTCTGTTATGATTGTATTAATTACATTACTACTAATAGTAATAACAAAAAATGCCCACAGTGTAAAACAGATTTGCGAAATGTTAAAAATTATATTATTGGCAATAAAGTAGATTATATTAAATGTGATTTGATTGACAAATATGGTACTAAAATTGCTAACTTAATTAACATAGTAAAACGCAAAGAAGGAAAAATTGTTCTATTTAGCCATACTCCTACTTTATTAGATAATATTATTAAAATTCTTAATGAAAATTCTATTATCAGTGCTAAATTAGAAGATACTAGTATTGCAGATTTTGAAACTGATAAGACTAAGATACTAATTTTATCTTCTAAAAATAATGCTTCCGGATTAAATATTATTTGCGCTTCTACAATTATTATTCTTGAACCTCTTATTGGTGATTATATTTATAGACGCCAAATTGAAAACCAAATTATCGGTCGTCTACATAGAATTGGACAAGAAAAAGAAATTGATTTTGTTAGATTAATTATTACCGATAGCATAGAACAAGATATCGATAAAGAAAATAAACTCAATGACATTATCAATGAAGACAAAGAAGGTGAATTAGAAATTGCTGTTGAAGATATTATTTAAAAAAAATAATATTTTACAAAATTTTGGTGTATTTATGTTGTTTATTATTATGTTTATCTATATAATTTTACTGATTATAATAAATAAAGCATTTATGTCGCTAAATTAATAAAAATACAAAGAATATTATATTAGTTTAACTTTATTTATTCTTACATTGCAAGTGCCAAAAATTACATATTTATATTTATTCTTTTATCATAGGAACAATTTTTTCAATACGACCATCTGGATATTTTTTATATGTATTTGTTTGTTTATTTTCAATACCATCTTTAATAGTCTTTGTAGTCTCAACTACTGTTTTACTTCCGTCATCATTTAAATGTTCACTATAAGACACATATCTAGAATATGCTTTTGCATCTTTGAATTTATCCTTATCTTTTTCTAGCTTATCAAATCTATCTAGTAGACTTTTATTTAGTTTATCAAAGTAATTATCATGAAAAGATAATAAACTAGATGGTTCATAAATACTCATTATACCATATTTCTTTTGATAGTCATAATGTTTTGCTTGTTTATATAGTTTATGTGCTTGTTCGATAAAAAATGTTTTATCTATTTTTGGAATATCTAATTTTGAAATATAATCTAGTTTAGCTAAATAACATTTTTTAAGTTCTTCTTTGCTAAAATTATCACTTAAATTAAAGAAATCAAAAAAATTAACCATTTTATATGCTTGTTCGATAAAAAATGTTTTATCTATTTTTGGAATATCTAATTTTGAAATATAATCTAGTTTAGCTAAATAACATTTTTTAAGTTCTTTTTTGCTAAAATTATCACTTAAATTAAAGAAATCAAAAAAATTAACCATTTTATATGCTAATTTTTTATTATTATTTTTTTAAGTAATTTATTATATACATGATACAAAATTACTGATTCTTGTCTAATAATCTATAATAGTATTAGCATTGATATCAATAATTTTTTTATATTAAGAATTATTCAAGTAATATATGAATATATTAAAAATACAGCATATTTTTTTATTTTATCTTCATAATCTTTAATATTTACTATTTGAATATTTTTTTCTATATCTTCATTTATATAGATCCATTGATGTTTATAATATATAAAAGAACAATATTTATTATCACACATACAAATTATGCTATAAATTGACCATAATAATTTATTATCTTTCAAATTAGAAGTATCAATACTAGATATGATGTCAGCATAATTATATACTGATATTATACTAATTTTTTTTTGTATATCAATATAACAATTATTTGTTCTATTTAATTTAATGGCTATAATATTTGGTATATTATTAAGAATTTTATCAGATAAATTAGTTTTTAATAAATGTTTTAAATTGATATTTTGATTACAATTTAGTTCTAAAAAATATAAACTTTCAACAACACTCATTTTTAAAGTATTTATTAGTTCTATTTTTTGAAGATTTAACTGATTGCTAATAAAATTATATAAGTCTTCAATAGAATTATTATCAAAAATAGTATTAAAATCTTTAAATTTTTTTAAATAAATATAATTCCTAAAATAGTTTAAAGAACTACCTGTCATGATATTATATTTTTTAAATTTTTTTATAATTTCTTTAATGATTTCTTGTAAATATAAACTTTTTATTTCTGTTTCATTAGATTCTAAAATATATTGGTATACTTTTGTCTTAACTAAAAATAACGAAAGTAATAAACAAGAAATATAATTAGTATTGTGACCATCTTCTATTATATATTTAGTAATATAATTAGTATTATGAATATTAATGTTTTTCATTAATATTTATAAATTTAAAAAATAAACAAAATCTAACTAGCAAGGAAAGCATTAATTACATCTATTTCAGGCATTTCATTAATTTTAATATTATATAAATATTCTATATCTTTTAAGATAAATTTATCACGCTTACTACCAATTAGACTAATAGCAACCCCTTTCTTGTTAAATCTACCACTTCGACCAATTCTATGTAGATAAGTTTCTGCATCTTTTGGCAAATCATAGTTAATTACTATTCCAACTTGCTGTACATCAATACCACGTGCTGTTAAATCTGTAGAAATTAATACACGTGTTTTACCTGAACGAAATAACTTCATTACCCCTAATCTATCTGTACTATCTAGGCCACTGTGAATAAGCCCAACCGTATGATTTCTATTAATGAGAGATTTTGCGAGCCATTCTGCTTTATCAATAGAACTGACATAGATAATGGACTGTGCAATGGAAAATTTGCAATACAAATCTTCTACTAGATCGAGTTTATTTTCTTCATGTTCGGCATCTACAAAATATTGTGCAATTAGTTTTAAACTGAGTTTTTCTTTGCGTACTAAAATTTTTTCTGGGTTTTTCATGAAAAAATCAGTCATGTTAATAATTTCCCGTGGCAATGTAGCTGAGAAAATACTAATTTGACAAGATGATGACAATTGACCAATAATTTTTTTAGTTTGGACTACAAAATCATCATTTAATAATTGATCAGCTTCATCAAGAATCATCATTGTAATTTTATTAATATCAAATCCTTTATCGCGTATTAAATGTATAATACGGCCAGGTGTTCCTACTATGATGTGGGCATTTTTGATATCTTTAAAATTTTGTTCTACCGATGTTTTACCACAACAAGTAGCAATATTAATTCCCATATATTTTCCTAGTTCACGAATTACAGATTCAGTTTGCAACACTAGTTCTTTTGTATGAGACATTATAATTGCTTGTGGATAATCTTTTGTTTCATTGATATTTTCTAAAACACCTAAACTAAAAGCACCCGTTTTTCCAGTTCCAGATTGAGATTGTGCAATAATATCTTTTTTTTCTTTCATTGGTATAATTGCAAGAGATTGAATTTTAGATGGTTTATTAAACCCATAAGAAAAAATACCGCGAAGTAAGTTTTCTTTTGTAATAAATTGTGAGAAGTCTTTAAAAGTTAAATTATCTTCTTCTTCAGTTTCTTCTTTTTTAGGATTCTGATTAATTAAACGTAATTTATTATTTAAAATAGGTTTATTATATTCTTTCTTTTCCATATTATATATTCTTTAGTATTATTATATTTTTACGTATATTTAGTATTTTTCAACTTTTATTATATAATATACTTTTTGACTAGCTTTTCATAAAACTTTTTAGAAGTTTTATCATTATAATCATCTAAATAACATAATACTATTATTTTTAAATATTTGACAAATTCTATATCTTTTAAATAATCTTTTATATTTTCATTTATTTTATTGAATATACTTTGAGAATAATAATAAAGTTCATTATATGTCATCATAATTAAATATTCTTTGTTATGTATTATTATATCTTGTTGATATGTATATTTTCTATTTTTTTTATTTACTAACAAATATAATAATTTGTCACCAACTATTTTTTTTACTTGTTCTAATCTATTAATAAGTTCATGTTTATGTATATTTTTTATGTATTCATTTTTTGACATTAAAAAATATTTAAAAATAGAACTTCTATCAAAGCTAACTAAATAATCTTTTAAATTATCAAATATAAAATCTAGTTCATTATAAATATCATTTGTCTGATCAATTTTGCAATTTATAATATTATCATGAGTTATTTTTATTAGTTGAGCTTTTCCTATTTTACTCTTATTATATAAATTTATGATTTCATAATATTCTGTATCTATTTTTGCAATAATATAAATAAAACATATATATTTTAATAATATATTGTATTTTATAGATTTTAATATTTGTAAAATTTGAAATAAATAATTTTTATCAATAAATAAATTAAAATTACTTTTATAAAATCCATAATATATTTTTATAGATTCATGTTCTGTTATTATTTTTAAATTTAATAAAATTATGATATATATAATAAATATTTCTTTAATTTTAAAAATAATATTATTTTCCATCATATTTCTTTTATATATATAAGTTAAAAAAATCTATTCATTAAATCCTAAACCATGTGCAATATTTATGAGTGCTTCTTCCATAGGGCATACTATTGTCAATATATCATCTTGATCTTTTCTTATTTTCCAATCTAGATTTTTTATAATATCCCAATCTTCTTTCATAATCATTTGAACAAAAGTTTTATAATCTTCTGAAATAAATTTATCAAATGCATTTCTTAATAGTAAAAAAAATATTTTTGGATATTCATAATCAATTATAATCTCATCCATTAATACTTCATTTGTTTCTTTAAAAAGCTTAAACTTAAGATAGTTTTTGCTAAACTTATATTTAAATTCTAGTTCTATCATTTATTTTATTATTTAATTTTATTAATTTAATAATTATAAAATCAATTTTTTTTAGGTTAAAACTATGTTATAAAAAATATAATTAACTAATATATTAATGAATATTGATTGGATAAATTTAAATGAAAAATATATTGAGAATCTTGTAGATAAATCTATTAAACAAAGTCAAAAAAATATAGAAAGAATATTACAATATGATTGTGTTTCAGAAAAAGATAAATTTTTGAAATTACTCGAGAAAGATACTATTGAGATTAATAAAATATATTCTATTTTGAGTATATTTGATTTTATTATTAATCCATGTAATACTCTAAATATTTGTAATCAAAAGATAAATAACTATAATAAAAAACTAAAGATAAATACTGATTTTATAAAAAAATTAATATATTTTAATAAATTAAATTATAATTCTATAGAACTATATCAAAGAAAATTTATTGACAATATTATTAATCAATTAAAATATAATAAAATAGTTAATAATGCTGAAGTATTTATAAATGGGATTAACATTATTGATAAACTTATTAACATTTATAATCTGGAAAATATTTTATGCCAGTCTCAAAAAAAAGATAGACAATATATTATTACTACTTATAATAATTATATCTATGAAAATTTACATAATGGTTTAAAATCAAAATTTAGTGAAGCAAAACATAATATAAGTAATAATTATGTATGTTATAAAAATAATCTAATAGATAATTCTATAATAGAACTTAAAAATTTTATTTCTGGATTTATTAAACTTATTAATTCTGAAATAATAAAGAAAAAAGAAAATTATAAAAAACAATCTTATGATTATGATGACATTATAGTTCTCGAAAATGAATTTAATATTGGAGAAATAAAATTGAGTTTTTTAATAAATAAATATATAGATTTTTTTTCTAATTATTTCGGACTCACATTTATAAAATATAATACCAAAAATTTATGGAATGATAAAGTTTTAGTATATGAAATCCAAAAAGAAAATAAAATACTAGGATATTTATATTTGGACTTAATTAAAAATAATTCACAAAAACCAAGTATACCTGTATTTATAAATATTAATAATTCACATTATAATAGTATTTATGGAATTAATGAAGTCGGACAATCATGTATATTTTCTGCTTTTGAAAGCTATAATGGAAACATTAATTTTAATAACTCACAAAAACTTTTTATAGAATTTATGTTAGCAATTTATAATTTTTATTTATTCAATAATTTGGGATTTTCAAATATAGATATAGAAAACAAAAATATGATAGAAATTTTAGCAGAAAAAATATTTCAAAGTGAAAACTTTTTAAAGACTATTTATGACATTAATAATTTAAAATATAAGTTAGAAGAATTACAATTATTAAAATTAATTAAATTTAGATACCTATGTATAGATTCTTTATTTGACATTGCGCTTCATATAGATGGCGACATTGTAAAATTTCCAGCAAAAAGTGTATTTGAAAAAACTTATTTTGATATTAATAAAATATATAACATTGATGGATTTACTTACAATAACTTGAATCCAATATTACTTTATAAATTAAATGGAGACTTTGGGGCAAAATATTATCATTTGATATTTAATGAAATTATTTGCCACAATGTATCAAATTTAATTATTAAGAAAAAAATAGGAAGAAATTTTTTTGAAGCATTAACTAATATTAAAACTGATTTTAAAACTAATTTAAAAGAATTTCTAAAAAAGTATAATATGATAAATAAAAATATAAATTTTATTTTAAATGGTACTAAGATTGATTCAGAATATTCAGAGGAAAATCAATATAAAGAACTCTAATATTTTTAACCAAATAATAATTCAATAGTATTCATCTTGTTCTTATCACAAGCAGAATACATTTGAACGACTTCATAATAATCAGCTCCCATGTTTACTATTTCATTGATATTATCAATATCTACTTGTGAAAAGTCACCAATCATATCAGCATTAAATTGTGCATTATTTGCTGCTAATTGTGGCGGATGTTTTTCATGTTTTTCATGTTCTTCATAATCTTCATCACTTAGTTCTTCATCACTTGGCGGATGTTTTTCATGTTTTTCATGTTCTTCATAATCTTCATGATCTTCATAATCTTCATCACTTAGTTCTTCATCACTTGGTGGTTCTTTCTCATCTAATTCTGAACTATCACTTGGTGTTTTTTTTAAGTGTGGTGGTCCGACAATTTTTTTGCCAGCAGATATAGGTTTAAAATCTGGTTTTAAATCAGATTTATCATCATCGTCGTCCAAATATCCTTTTACTTCATGATGTGGTCTTTTTTTAGAAACTTTTAATTGGTCCATATAATTAGTAATACCTAATCCAGTATCTTTGCGTACTACCATAAGTATAAATAAGCAATTATCAAAAGTATTATCTATAATGTCATCATCTTCAAGAACTCTTCCTAAATAGATAATCTTATAATTATAACTATCAAGTTTTTGGTCATGAATTTCTGATATTTTTTTTTTAATTTCATTGATTAGGACAACATCTGAAATATCAACTTTAATAGTATATAATTTATTAGTAAGAGTCTTAACTTTGATGCTAATCATATTGTCTAAATTCCTTTTTTTAATAGTTTTTATATAGATTATTAAAAAATCAACTTTTTTTATATTATATCCAAATAGTAATATTATCATATTTCTTATCAGCAAAAAACTTAATAATTTCTTCATCAGAATAGCGAGAACTAAAATGGATTATAATAAAGTGAGTATTTGGATTATTTTTTATATATGGTTCTAAATGGGTCCAATGCATATGTCTATCTTTTTTGGCATTTGAAATATGATCTTCATAAATAAAAGTACATTCTATTATAATAGTAGGATACTTCTGCAGTTTTGTATTATCGAGTATTTTTTCACTAGTATCTCCTATATAGCAAAATTGGGGGATTTCAATAGATTCTGTGATGGTAATATTATTTTTTTTTAATTCTTCTATTTCATGCTGTGAATTATCTTTATATTCTTGTTTGAGTTTATTTCGGATTTCAATAAACCCATATGATACACATGGAACCGTATGAAAACTGTTAATAACTTCTATCTTATAATTCATCTTTTTAATTTTTAAATCAATAAAATTATTATTGATTGCACTAATTAATTTATACTTATTATGTATCTTTGGATTAACATTATTTTTAGTCATTACAAAAGTACTATGTATATAATTTTTTAAATATTCCGCACATTTTTCTGGTGCTATAATAATGGGATTAACTGCTCCCATATCTATAAGAACATTTGGAAGACATCCACAATGGTCTAAATGCCCATGAGTAATAAAAATATGTTCTGGAGAATAATTAGATGGAACGCCACAATCTAGTGCTAATCTAAGTTCAGGTATATAGAACCCAGTATTACGCGCTGATACTGAATATCCTGTTAGCGTATATGGAGTATTTTTTAGTTTATGTGTTTTCACTTTAGTCCAATATACTTTCTCCATACTAATATTTGATATATATTACCTTTTTTTTATATAAAAAATTATTTAATAATTATGATAAATAACTCTAAATTACTTTTTCAATAAATTATCAATAATCTATATGCTATATTTTTTGTTTTTTTTAATTTAGAAATCATAATAAACTTAAACATTTCAAATTTACTAAAATATATTGTGCACAATATTTTTAAATGATAATTTGTTATTTTTATTAACATTAATAATTTACAAAATAATTTACAAAATAATTTACAAAATAATTTACAAAATAATTAAAAAAATTGATTTTTTAACTTATAATTAAGTAAATACTTATAATAAAAATGACTGAATTTATTAGCATTCTAACTAAATCAGCTAGTGGAGAATCTCCAAAGTTAACTAAAAAAGTATTTGATAAGGAATTCTATATAGATAAAGAAACAGAAGATATTAATATTTATAACTATGCAAAATCCGGTGCAAAAAAACAAGTATATATTACTAAAGACATAGAAACAGTAATTCCGGTTTTATCTGGAATTAACGAAAAGTTTATGTTTCAAGATGGTGAGTTATTTAGTTCTAAATTAAAATTAATAATATTTTCAAACTATCACGAACTAGATAATAATTATATTTTGGCTCAACTGACAAGTATATCTGAATGTTATTTTAAGAATCATAATCTAGTAATAAAACTAAATCAATTTATCCTAGTAGGTCTTAATGATGAAGACTATGACTTAGATATAGAAGGGCTACATAATCTAGAAGTAGAACACTATACTCTTTCTATAATTAAAAAAAAAGGAATTGAGCAAATTATTAATAAAATTATAGACAATAATAAAGAAAATAAATTATTAGCATATTTTAATCTTGAAGTATTTGAGAGTAAAATTGCTCCTTGTGTTAATAGACGCAATCTTGCTATAGATTTAGATCTAGAATTTGGTTTCGGCGATAAAAAAATATCTAAAAATGGATTGTCTTATGAAAATCTTATTAGTATTGGCAATTTATTAAAAGATAAAATAGACTATCTTGTAATTAGCGGTTTTGATGCAACGTTAGATAATCAAGAAACCGGTTTTCCTGCTAGACTTACCAATGAAATAGTACAAATATTATATAGAAATGTTATGAACTTAAAAGAGAAAAAAATAAATATCTTCAATGAAAATTCGCGATTTTTGATTTACAGACAATTAGAAAAAACTGATGATCAAGATGTCGGATGGTATATATTACGCTTTGTAGATATAGAAACTAAAAATAAAATATTAGAAAAAATAGAAGATGACAAAATCTATACTATTGATTTAGACGACTATAGTATAGATGATTTTACAGATACTAGCGATAATAGCATTTTAATATCGGCAACTACTATGGAAGAACAAAATAAAAAAACTTATTATGGAACTAATACATTTATGGAATGTGTATTATTTCCAGATGAAAAAGTTAGTATGGTGTTTGAATTAGTAAATACTTTTTAATTTATTTTTAATATTTATTAAATTTTTGTTGATGTTCACGCTCGTATACTAATTTTCGTTCACCAGTTATTGCATCAAAAACTTGGATCATCGAATCACGCGAACTAATGCCATTGCCAGAACTATCAGAAGAAGATTCATCAGAAGAATACCCCGATTGCTTCTTTTTTTTGTTAGTTCTTGCTCGCCATCCAGTTGATACACATGTCAAAGGAGAATCACGCATTGTTTTTAATTCCTCTCGCATAATTCGACCATCATTCGTACTATAATAGACATACTTAATCTTAACATGTTGATTATTTAACATTGTATTAATACAATGATAACACGGTCGCGAAGAACCTAATTTTCCCGTTTTCGAAATGCGAATGACTAAGATATCATATCTGTCTAGTTTCTTAGCCCTTGTATCTTTCAATACTTTGTGCAATGCCATAATTTCTGCATGAGTAGAAATAGGACATCCCGGTTGTTTTTTAATTGAATTTTCTCCACAGATAAATTTTCCACTGCTCTTGTTGATATATGCACAAACATGATAGTTATTTAAATTGTTTGCATGATGATATTTCTCATAGATATCGGAGCAAATGTGCCGCATCTTGTTATAATAATCAATAGAAGACTGGCGTTCAATAGATTCATGAAATTCTGTATTATTCATAGTTATTAATATTACAATTATTATATGTATAGTAAAGTATTTATATTAATTTATTATATTTTTATTATTATAATCAATTTTTTTGAGATTTATTATTGGATTCTTATATGGAAATATGATTTAGATGATATAAAATTTCAGTAGTTCAAAAAGTCCAGACGAAATTATAAAATTTACACACCGTAGTTTGTGTGTAAAAATTAAAAATCCTAGGAGAAATTTTAAAAATAGGAATTTTGTAAGGATAATTAGTTAGTGGATTATAATAGGTTATATTACTTTTTTGATATTTTTGAACAGAGGAAATTTTTATTTTATATAAGATTATGGGGGTGAAACTTATACCCCAAGTTTCCTTAAAAAATTACTATTTTCAGGAAAATAAATTAAAAATTTTTTTATAAAGAAGTTATATAACTTTTTTATAATGTTATAAGATTCTGTAGTGAATATTCTTATATGTAAATTTTATTTGGAAAATATAATTTTACAGTAATTTAAAAAAAATCCGGCCAAAAAATAGCAATTTTGTAAGGATAATTAGTTAGTTGATTATAACAAGTTATATTACTTTTTTTAATATTTTCGAGTAGAGGAAATTTTTATTTTATATAAGATTATGGGGGGTGAATATTATACCCCAAGTTTCCTTAAAAAATTACTATTTTCAGGAAAATAAGTTAAAAATTTTTATTAGTATATATATATACACAAATGGTTAAAATTTATAATTGCGAAGTTTGCAAATATGTCACAGAAGATAAAACAAATTTTCGTCATCATAAAAAATCAAAGAAACATATGTTTGCTACAGAACTACATAAATTAGAACAGGAAAAAGTAAATTTTGTAAATCAATCAAAGGAAATTGAAGAATTAAAACAAAAAATACATAATTTGGAAAAAGAAAAAGAACTTTTTGTAAAAGATAAAGAAATAGCTAAATTAGAAGTAGAAGCAAAAATTTATAAAGAATTTGCTGAAAAAGGAACTAACTCAAAAAATACGACTAATTCAAATAATAATATTAATAATGGCATCATTATAAATAATAATTTAAATTATGTAAATAAGCATTTTAAAGATGCCCCTCCATTAAAAAAAATAACAGATTATAAATTAAATGGATTAGATATGAATGACGATGCAAATTTAGACAAATTAATTGATGACATTATTTATTTCCATAAAAATAAAAGTTTACATAAAGTAATAGGAGACCATATAATTAAACTCTATAAGAAAGACGATTTAAAAGAACAATCGTTTCATACGACAGATGTTTCACGTAGAAAATATTTGGTCAAGTTAGAAAAAAAACTAGGACGTATTTATGACGAGTCTGATGATTCAGATTCTGATTCAGATAGTGAAAGTGATAATGATAATAAAAGTAAATCAAAAAATAAAAAAAAATCAGAATGGATAAATGATAGTGGGGGAGTAAAAATTGGTTATTTGATATTCGATCCAATAACCAAAAAAGTAATTAAAATAATAAAGAAGAAATTTAGACAATACAATGACGAACTTAAAAATGATAGTAAAAAAGGGCCGTCGTCAGATGATATGAGAAAATTTGAAACAATAACTGACATTTCAAAAGTTATTGACAATGATAAATTAAAAAAAAATATAAATAATTATATTGCACCGCATTTTGTTTTAGATAAAGAATGAATATTTATAAATTATAATCAATTTTTTATAGAGATTATTATGAGATTCTTATACATTAATTTAAAAAAATCTAGCCGAAATTAGAAAATTTACACACCATAGTTTGTGTGTAAAAATTAAAAATTCTGGGAGAAATTTTGAAAATATGAATTTTGTAAGGATAATTAGTTAGTGGATTATAATAGGTTATATTACTTTTTTAATATTTTCGAGCAGATGAAATTTTTATTTTATATAGGATTTTTTGCAAGTTAAAGTTAGTTAAAAAAATTCAACTTTCCCTTAAAAAAATCAACTTTAGTTAAAAATTAGTTAAAAATTAGTTAAAAGTTTTATATTAGTATATATTATATAAAAATGGTAAAAATTTATAAATGTGAAGTTTGTGATTATACAACTGAGGACAAAACAAACTTTAGTCATCATAAAAAATCAAAAAAACATCTTTTTGCCATAGAAAAACAACAATTAGAAGCGGAAAAAATAAATTTGCAAAAACAAGCAAAGGAAATTGAAGAATTAAAACAAAAAATACATGACATTGAAAAAGAAAAAGCTAAATTAGAAATAGAAGCAAAAATTTATAAAGAATTTGCTGAAAAAGGAACTAATTCAAATAACTTAACTAATTCAAATAACTTGACTAATTCAAATAATAATGTCAATAACGGCATCATCATAAATAATAATTTAAATTATGTAAATAAGCATTTTAAAGATGCTCCACCATTAAAAAAAATAACAGATTATAAATTAAATGGATTAGATATGAATGACGATGCAAATTTAGACAAATTGATTGATGACATTATTTATTTCCATAAAAATAAAAGTCTACATAAAGTGATTGGAGATCATATAATCAAACTTTATAAAAAAGATAACTTAAAAGAACAATCATTTCACACAACGGACGTTTCACGCAGAAAATATTTGGTCAAATTAGAAAATGAAATGGGCTATCTTTATGATGATTCAGATAGGGACAGTGACAGTGATAGTGGCAGTGACAGTGATAGTTATGGCGACAATAAAAGAAAACAAAAAAATAAAAAAAAATCAAGATGGATAAATGATAACGGAGGAGTAAAAATTGGTTATCTGATATTCGATCCAATAACCAAAAAAGTAATTAAAATAATAAAGAAGAAATTTAGACAATATAATGACGAACTTAAAAAAGATAGTGAAAAAGGTCCTTCTTCCGATGATATTAGAAAATTCGAAACAATAACTGACATTTCAAAAGTCATTGATAATGATAAATTAAAAAAAAATATAAATAATTATATCGCGCCGCATTTTGTTTTAGATAAAGAATAAATATTTATAAATTATAATCAATGCCTATATTTGCGTAACTAATAGTATCTGGTTTATATTCCTTCTTCTTTTTTCCATTTTTGCAAAACTTTTTAAATGATTTTGAACAGAAAAATTTTTATTTTATAAAAAATCGATTTATAAAATATAGAGAGAAAAAAATATCTAAAAATTCGCATAGTAATATACTGTATATAAAATGGTTAAAATTCATAATTGCGAAGCATGTAATTATGTTACAGGAGACAAAACAAACTTTCGCCACCATAAAAAATCAAAGAAACATACATTTAATTTAGAGAAACAAAAACTAGAAGAGATTAGATTAAATTAAATTTTGAAAAAGAAATCAACGGGTTAAAAGATAAAATCGCGGAATTAGAAAAAGAAATCCTTATAAAAAACGCGGAAATTTCTAATTTGGAAACAGAAGTTAAAATTTATAAAAAATTATCATTAATGGTTATAAATAATAATCCAGGGTGTTAATTTATATATTAACAGCTCATTTTAATTTTATTTAAAGTGAGTAAATAAAAGAAAGTATTTAATTATAATTAATATAGTTTAATACACTTTTATATCCTAGTCAGAAAAAGTATTAAAAACCAGTATACTTAATCATTTATTTTTATACTTTCATTAAAAACGAAAATAAGGGCAAGACTATGAGCCATTAGACGGTGGATAGTTTGGTCAGACTAATTCTTTCCGTCGACATGATTTATCCAATAAATGAATAAATTAGTTGTAGTTTTTTTATTTTAGATGGGAAAACATACCAAAATTGCCATAACTGTATTTAAAATACACCCATAATTTATATTATACTCAAATCTTTAAATATATTTTTTATATATAATTATTTATTTTATATACTTTTTAATACTTTATTGGGTCTGGATTTGACAAAAAAGAAATAAAAACTAAAATTAAACCATTATAAAGTATCGCTAATATCTATATTGGAATAACTATTTGTGTCCGGTTTATTTTCCTGCTTTTTTTGTTCCATTTTTTCGCAAAACTTTTTAAATGCCCAATGATTCGCCCATTTAAAAAATTCACGTTTACAATTTTCATAATGCACTACTTTTGGTGTACCATCTATAATTTTATTTATTGGCATATAGTGGCTTTCTCCTAAATGGGCCAAATAAATACTCGTGGCATGTTCATCTCCTTGATTAATAGAATGTTCGAAGCCACTGTCTTGTATAATAGTAATATTTAAATTGAATAACTTCGAAATAAACATTA
>Ga0194129_10000797_pt1 | contig 57265 bp, 52 predicted proteins | sample TA2KigCa35mmetaG_FD_150862 | JGI IMG/M metagenome (GOLD analysis project Ga0194129, IMG submission 150862) | Freshwater microbial communities from Lake Tanganyika, Tanzania - TA2015038 Kigoma Deep Cast 35m | ecosystem: Environmental > Aquatic > Freshwater > Lake | place: Tanzania: Lake... | reverse complement strand
TGCCCGCCCCCCACGGTCTCGTAGTACACCCACGGCGGACCGGTGGACCCGTCCGCGCGGCCGATGAGCACGTTGTTCATCGTTCCCTGCCCGGCGGCGCCCACGCGGTCGGGCGCGGCCTGGGCCAGCGCACCGAGGCACACGTCGGCGATGCGCTGGCTGACCTCCACGTTGCCCGCCCCCACCGCGACGGGTGGCTGCGCCGTCACGAGCGTGCCCGGCGGGGCGACGACCCGGACCGGACGCATGGCCCCACCGTTCGCGGGGATCGTGGGGTCGGTCGCGCAGCGGAGCGCGAACGCCACCGCGCTGACGGTCACCGCCTCGACCGCGTTCATGTTGCCCGGCCGCTGCGCCGCGGTCCCGGTGAAGTCGAACGTCGCCCGACCGTCGGCGATGGTCACGGTCACGACGATCGCCACCGGCAGCCGCTGCGTGACCCGGGGGCCGAGCGAGTCGATCACGTCGGAGAAGACGTACTCGCCGTCGGGCAGCGCCCGGAGCGCGGCCTGCATCCGGCGCTCCCCGTAGTCGACGACCTCCTCGAGCGGCTGGGTCCCGCCGATGCGGTCCACGAGCTCGGCGAGGCGGGCGCACCCGATCGCGTTCGCGCCGACCTGGGCGGCGAGATCGCCGCGGCGCTCGTCGGGTGTGCGCGACGCGGCGACGAAGCGCTCCTCGACCGCGCGGTCGAGCAGCACCGGGGCGAGGCGGATGCCCTCCTCGTCGATCGTGCGGGCGTCGGCGGGCATCGATCCGGGTGCGGTCCCGCCGACGTCGGCGTGGTGGGCCCGATTGGCGGCCCAGCCGACGATCGTTCCACCCAGGAAGACCGGGGCCACGAGCGTGACGTCGTTGAGGTGGGTGCCGCCGGCGTAGGGGTCGTTGGCGATGATCTGGTCGCCGGGCCGCACGGCGTCGCCCCACGCGGCGATCGCGGCCGCCACGGCCGCCGGCATCGATCCGAGGTGCACCGGGATGTGCTCGGCCTGGGCCAGCACCTCGCCCGCGGCGGTGAACAGCGCCGTGGAGCAGTCGGCCCGCTCCTTGATGTTGGGGCTGAAGCCGCTGCGCACCAGCACCGCACCCATCTCCTCGGCGATGCCGGCGCACCGCGCGACGAGCACCTGCAGCGCCGCCGGATCCAGGAGCGCGGGCGCGGCCGCGGCCGCGGTCGCGTCCGGGTCGCCGGTCACGGGTCGCGCCGGAGGATCAGGGCCCCGAGGGGACCGGGCTCGCCCCGCCACCCGGCGGGCACCACGATCGTGCAGTCGGCCTCGGCGACGACGGCGGGACCGGTCACCGGGTCCCGGGCCGGGACCGGGAGGTCGTGCGCGGCCAGGGGGGCCGGTCGCGTGGCGCGGGCCCGCAGCGCCACCACCTCGACCGGTGCCCCGGACCGGACGTGCCCGTTGCGCCGGGCGTGGGCGGCGGGGAAGTCGGCGACGGTGGGCACGGTGATCTCGTGGCCCTGTCCCGCGTACCGGCAGTCGAGCGCGGTGGTCACGGTCGCGTCCGCGCCGACCTGCTCCCGGGCCCGGGTCGCGAGCGCGGTCAGGGCCCCGGCGGTGGCCGCCGGGTCGGGATCCGACCACGACTGCACGACCTCCTGCTGCTCGGGTGCCTCGAGCAGACCGACCGCCGACCCCACCCCGGCGCGCGGCGGGACGATCACGGCCGGCATCCCGAGGGCATCGGCGATGGCGCACGCGTGCATCGGACCCGCCCCGCCGAACGCCACGAGCGCGACCTCGCGCGGGTCGATCCCGCGGGCCACGGTGACCGCGCGCACGGCCTCCTCCATCGCGGCGTCGACCACCGCAAGCACGCCCTCGGCGTCGACCCCCGCCGCGGCGAGGGCGGCCACCGCGGCGTCCCGGTCGAGCACCCCGATCCCGGGGAGGGCGTGCCCGGCCGGGAGGTGCCCGGCCACGAGATCGGCGTCGGTGACGGTGGGCCGGGTGCCGCCCCGGCCGTAGCACGCCGGTCCGGGGTCGGCCCCCGCGCTCTCCGGACCGACCACGAGGGCGCCCCCGGCGTCGATCCGGGCGATCGACCCCCCGCCCGCCCCGATCGTGTGCACGTCGAGCGCCGGCCGCCGGATCGGGTACCCCCCGATCGTCCGGGTCGGGGCGGGTTCGGGCACCCCGCCCCGCACGAGGCACACGTCGGTGCTCGTCCCGCCCATGTCGAAGCTCACCGCGTCGGGGAACCCGCAGGCCGCGGCCACTGCGGCGGCGGCCCGCACCCCGCCCGCAGGACCCGAGAGCAGCAGGTCGGCCGGGCGCGCGGCCGCGGTGGCGACGGGCACGAGGCCTCCGGCCGAGGTCATGACGAGCACCGTCTCGGCCAGCGTGGCGAGGGCCTCCAGGTAGGCCCGGCAGTGGGGCGCCAGGCGGGCGTCGAGCACGGTGGTGACGAAGCGCTCGTACTCACGGGCCTCGGGTGACACCTCGTGCGAGCACGTGACCGTCACCCCCCGGGCCCGCAGCACCGCCGCGATCGCCTGCTCGTGGGCGGGGTTCAGGTCGGCGTGGAGCAGGCACACCGCCGCCGCGGTGACGCCCGCAGGCAGTGCGGGGACCGTCGCCGGGTCCACCGGCGTGATCTCGCGTCCGTGCGCGTCGAGCCGGCCGCCGACCTCGAGTCGCCACTCCCGCGGCACCGGTGGCGGTGGCCGGTCCCGCCCGGCGTCGTAGAGCGAGGGCCGCGCCTGGCGCGCGATCTCGATCACGTCGGCGAAGCCCTGGTTCGTGACGAGCGCGACCGGGGCGCCCGCGCGCTCGAGCAGCGCGTTCGTCGCGACGGTGGTCCCGTGCGCGAGGACGGTGGGGGTGCCGGATCCGAGGGTGGCGATCGCCGTGGCGACGGCCCGGGCCGGGTCGTCGGGGGTCGACGGCACCTTCGCCACGCGGCCGTCGTCGGCCACGAGGTCGGTGAACGTCCCTCCGGCGTCGACCCCCACCCGCACCGCGCCAGTCTGACCGCGACCCGTCGGGGTGCTGCGCACCGGCCCCGGCGCCGCGACCGAACACCTGTACGCTGCGCCGATGCCGCCCGGTCCGCCCGACGCCGTGCTCGCGGGCCTCAACCCGGTGCAGCGCGAAGCCGTCACCGCGGCCGACGGGCCCCTCCTCGTCGTGGCCGGCGCCGGGTCGGGCAAGACCCGGGTCCTCACGCACCGTATCGCCCACCTCATCGCCGAGCGTCGGGCGTCGCCCTTCCAGATCCTCGCGATCACCTTCACCAACAAGGCCGCGGGCGAGATGAAGGAGCGGGTCGCCGGCCTCGTCGGCCCGATGGCCCGGCGCATGTGGGTCGCCACCTTCCACTCGGCGTGCTCGCGGATCCTCCGCCGCGAGGCCGAGCACCTCGGCATGAAGTCGGCGTTCACCATCTACGACCAGACCGACGCCGTCCGGCTCGTCGACTTCGTCCGCCGTGACCTCGACCTCGACCCGAAGCGGTTCCCGCCCCGCCAGCTCCACTCCCGCATCTCGGCGGCCAAGAACGAGTTGGTCCTGCCCGACGCCTACGCGGCCTCGGCCACGACCCCGCACGAGAAGGTGCTGGCCCAGGTCTACGCGGAGTACCAGCGGCGTCTCCTCGACGCCAACGCGGTCGACTTCGACGATCTCCTCGTGCTCACGGTCCGCCTCTTCCGGGAGCACCCCGACGTGCTCGCCCGCTGGCAGCAGCGCTTCGCCCACGTGCTCGTCGACGAGTTCCAGGACACCAACGTCGCGCAGTGGGAGCTCGTGCAGCGGCTGGCCGAGGGCCACCGCAACCTGCTCGTCGTGGGCGACACCGACCAGTCGATCTACCGCTTCCGGGGGGCCGACTACCGCAACCTGCTGCGGTTCGAGGAGGAGTTCCCCGACGCCTCGATCATCGTCCTGGACCAGAACTACCGCTCCACCCAGCGCATCCTCGACGCCGCCAACGCGGTCATCGCTAACAACGCCGCTCGGCGCCCGAAGCACCTCTGGACCGAGCAGGTCGGCGGCGAGCTGTGCACCCGCTACCAGGCCGAGGACGAGCACGACGAGGCCGCGTTCGTGGCCGGCGAGATCGTCCGGCTCTCCGACTCCGAGGGCGTGCGCTTCCAGGACTGCGCCGTCTTCTACCGCACCAACGCCCAGAGCCGCGTGCTGGAGGAGGCCCTCGTGCGGGCCAACCTCCCGTACCGGGTGGTGGGCGGGGTCAAGTTCTACGACCGGCGCGAGGTCAAGGATGCGCTGGCCTACCTCCGGGCGCTCGTCAACCCCGACGACGAGGTGAGCTGGAAGCGCATCGTCAACGTGCCCCGGCGAGGGGTGGGCGACACCTCGCTCGCCCGGGTCGACCGCTACGCCCAGGCGCAGGAGCTGACCTTCCGGGAGGCGCTGCGCGAGGGCGCGGCCGCCGGGGTCACCGGCAAGGCCCTGGGCGGGATCCGCGACCTCCTGGCGCTCATGGAGGAGTTCGAGCAGGTCGCCCCCGAAGGGGTGACCGCCACGGTCGAGGCGGTGCTGCACCGCACCGGCTACCTCGCCGAGCTCGAGGCCGAGCGCACGATCGAGGCGGTGGGTCGCATCGAGAACCTCCGCGAGCTGGTCGGCGTGTGCCAGGAGTTCGACGCCGCGCTCGACGGCGGCAACGCGTCGGTGCTGGCCGCCCTCGCCGACCTCGGCGACGGCGCCGAGATCGAGATCCCCGAAGGGCTGCGGCGCGTGCAGGCGTTCCTCGAGAGCGTGGCCCTCGTGACCGACCTCGACCAGGTCGAGGGCGAGGAGGTGCGGGCCGTCACCCTGATGACCCTCCACGCGGCCAAGGGCCTCGAGTTCCCCGTGGTCTTCCTCACCGGGCTCGAGGACGGGATCTTCCCGCACGTGCGCAGCCTCGGTGACCCCGACGAGCTCGAGGAGGAGCGCCGGCTCTGCTACGTGGGCATCACCCGGGCCATGGAGCGGCTCTACCTGTGCCTCGCCTGGAGCCGGACCCTCTTCGGCGCGACCGACTACTACCCGCCGAGCCGGTTCCTCAACGAGATCCCCGAGGAGCTCGTCCGCACGGTGGGGGAGCGCCAGTCCCGGCGCGGCCGCGACGAGCACCGCGACGACGTCGTCGCGGCCGCGGCGCGCGGGGGCGCGGCCGACGACCCGCCCCGCCCACCGGTCACGTCGGGCGCGCGCGGGGCCGAGGCGATCGGACTGCGGGTCGGCGACGACGTCGTCCACGAGGTCTTCGGCGAAGGGGTGATCCTCGATCTCGCGGGTGCCGGCGACGCCGCCGAGGCCGTGGTCCACTTCCGCGACGCCGGCGAGAAGCGCCTGCTGCTGGCCTGGGCCCCGCTCACGCGCCTGGGCGGCTGAGCCGTCCCGGGGGACCCGCCGCCGGACTCAGCCGGTGGCGCCGGTCGGCGGCTCGAGGGTGTCGACGTCGACGAGCACGCTGCCGGCCCGGGGCCCGGTCTCCAGGATGGTCAGGGGCCGCCGCCCGAGCTCGGCCTGGGTGAGGAGCCCGCCCTCGCAGTCCATGTAGGAGTTCACCCGGCCCCGCCACCGCACCGAGCACTCGGGGTCGTCGTAGCGACCCACGTCGTAGGCGACCAGGACCCCGTTCTCCCGGTCGACCCAGAAGCCTCGTCCCCCGAACGGGTTGGCGAAGTAGAGGGGGCTGCCCTCGTCGAGCTTCTCCTGGATCGCGTCCTGGGGCCCGATGTAGAGGGCCACGGGGCCGTTGGCGGTGGGGGACGTGGTCCGGGTGGCGAAGACGAGCACCCCGGCGAAGAACAGCCCGGCCGCGATCAGGGCCGCGGTGGTGACGAGGATCAGCTTCCGGTCCGACCGGGTCATGGCCACACCCCCATTGTGGTCGGCGGCCAGGGTGCTCAGGCCACCGGCCCCGGTCCGATCCGGCTCGACCGGCCCCGGTCCGATCCGGCTCGACCGGCCCCGGTCCGACCCGGCACGTCCGGCCCCGGGCTGGCTAACGTGCCGCCCGGTGCACAGGGCGCCCCGGTGGCGCCCGCCACCGGTCGCCACCGTCGGCGAGTCCCAGGAGTGCGATGGACCTCTTCGAGTATCAGGGCAAGCTGTTCTTCTCGCGGTACGGGATCCCGATCTCGGCCGGCGAGGTCGCCTTCACGGTCGACGAGGCCGTCGCCGCCGCCGAGCGGCTGGGCTGCCCGGTCGTGGTGAAGGCCCAGGTCCTCACCGGTGGGCGGGGCAAGGCCGGGGGCGTGAAGGTCGCGAACTCCGTCGACGAGGTGCGCACGCACGCCGGCAACATCCTCGGCCTCGACATCAAGGGTCACGTGGTCGGCCGGCTCTGGATCGAGCAGGCCAGCGACATCGCCCGCGAGTACTACGCGTCGTTCACCCTCGACCGCTCGGCGAAGCAGCACCTCGGGATGCTGTCGGCCCAGGGTGGCGTCGACATCGAGGAGGTCGCCGCCACCGACCCCGACGCCATCGCCAAGATCCACGTGGACCCGGTCGAGGGTCTCACCGAGGCCCGCTGCCGCGAGTGGGTCGCCGCCGCCAACCTCGACCCCGAGGCGGTCCAGGGCGCGGTCGACATCCTGGTCAAGCTCTACGAGGCCTACGTCGACGGCGATGCCGACCTCTGCGAGATCAATCCGCTGATCCTCACCACCGACGGCGTGGTCAAGGCGCTCGACGCCAAGGTCACCGTCGACGCCAACGCGGTGTTCCGCCACCCCGACTACGAGGAGTACGACGCGATCCAGCACCGCGACGAGCGCGAGACCGCAGCCCACGATAAGGGGCTGCAGTACGTGGGCCTCGACGGCACGGTCGGCATCATCGCCAACGGCGCCGGCCTGGCCATGAGCACGGTCGACATCGTGAGTCAGGTGGGTGGGACCCCGGCGAACTTCCTCGACATCGGGGGCGGCGCCAACGCCGACGTCATGGCCGGGGCGCTCGAGGTGATCAACAACGACCCGAAGGTGCAGTCGATCTTCATCAACATCTTCGGCGGCATCACCAAGGGCGAGGAGGTCGCCAACGGCATCATCGCCGCCCTCGGCCGGGTGCAGATCGACGCGCCCATCGTGATCCGGCTCGACGGCACCAACGCCGAGCTCGGCCGGGAGCTGCTCCAGCCCCACCTGTCGGAGACGCTGCAGATGCAGCCGACCATGATCGAGGCCGCCCGTACGGCCGTCGCCCTCGCGGAGGGGACCAAGTGAGCATCTTCGTCGACGAGAACACCAAGGTCGTCTACCAGGGCCTCACCGGCTCCCAGGGCCGGTACTACGGCCTGCTCAACCGGGAGTACGGCACCCAGGTGGTGGCCGGCACCAACCCGAAGAAGGCCGGCGAGGACATCGAGGGCATCCCGATCTTCGCCACCGTCGGCGACGCCGTCGCCGCCACCGGGGCCAACGCCTCGTGCATCTTCATCCCGGCGCCCGGGGTGAAGGCCGCGGTCATGGACGCCGCCGAGGGCGGGGTGGAGTTCATCGTCGTGATCACCGAGGGCGTGCCCGCCCACGACGAGGCGTGGTTCTACAACCGCCTGAAGCGCGACTTCCCCGGGGTGCAGCTGCTCGGCCCCAACTGCCCCGGGATCATCAGCCCGGGCAGGTGCAACATCGGCATCACCGCCGGTCACATCGCGAAGCCGGGCGGCCCGGTGGGCATCGTGAGCCGGTCGGGCACCCTCACCTACCAGGCCCTCTACGAGCTTCAGCAGAAGGGCATCGGGGTCACCACCTGCGTCGGCATCGGGGGTGACCCGGTCCCGGGCACCACCTTCATCGACTGCCTCGAGCGCTTCGAGGCCGATCCCGAGACCAAGGCGATCATGATGTTCGGCGAGATCGGCGGATCGGCCGAGGAGGAGGCGGCGGCCTTCATCCAGGCCCACGTCACCAAGCCGGTGGTGAGCTACATCGCCGGGGTGACCGCGCCTCCGGGCAAGAAGATGGGCCACGCCGGCGCCATCATCTCGGGGGGCAAGGGCACCGCCGACGCCAAGATGGACGCCCTGCGGGCGGCCGGCGTGAAGGTCGGCCTCAACCCCACCGAGGCGGGCGAGCTCATGGCCGGGATCGTCGCCGGGCTCTGAGCCCCCCGGTCCGGACGCGGCACGCCCCCCGCCTCGACGGCGGGGGGCATTGCGCGTGGTGCAACGGTCCGTGACCCGGTGGGGTCAGGCGGCGTTCAGGCCGCCGGCGGCGTGCTGCCGCCGCCCTTGGGTAGCTGCAGCTGGCCCTTCTCCTTGGCGACGAGGTAGCCGCCCGCCGCGAGCCCGGCGGTGCAGATCAGGCCGATGAAGATCCCGATCTCGCGGGTCGCCTCGACCCCGAACTGCGACGCCAGCTCCGGCATGTCGGGGCCCACGATCAGCTTGATCAGGACCAGCAAGAAGGCGAACGCGCCGAGCACGAGGTAGGCGAAGCCGAGTCCGACCGGGCCGAGCTGCTCGGGCACGCCCACGCCGAAGACCCGCAGGACGACCACGACCACGAGCAGGATGCCGATGAGCACGGCGACCGTCGGGAGGGTGAAGTCCCAGGCGCTGCCGGCCTCGCTGCTGGAGCCGAGCGGGCCGAGGTCGGCCTTGGCGCCGAGCCAGCCAAGGAACGAGTCGATGAACAGCACGATCCCGGCGATGCCGATGACCTTCTCGCCGGTCGAGATCTTCGTGAGATCCACGGATTCCTCCGTCGGTGGGGTGCCCCGCGGACGGGGGCAGCAGTGCCTGCAGCCCACCACGAAACCGGGGGCGACGCAAGGATCCTCGGACCCGGACCGGCCGGGTCCGGCTGCCGGGCCGCACCGGGGGCGCGGCTAGGTTCCGGGCATGGCGGACGATCCCCCCGGCGGGCGGCGGCTGGCGGTCCTCGCCTCGGGGAGCGGCACCATCCTCCAGGCCCTGCTCGAGGCCGGGCTCCCCGTCGCGCTGGTCCTCGCCGACCGGCCCTGCCCGGCGCTGGGTCGGGCCGAGGCCGCCGACATTCCCGCCGAGCTGGTGGCGCGCGGGAGCTACGGCGCCGACTTCGACCGCGACGCCTACACCACAGCCGTCGTCGCCGCGCTGCGGGCCCACCGCACCGACCTGGTGGCCATGGCCGGGTTCGGCACCATCCTCGGCCGTGCCGTGCACGACGCGTACCCCGGGGCGGTCGTGAACACCCACCCGTCGCTCCTGCCCGCGTTCAAGGGCTGGCACGCGGTCGACGACGCCCTCGCCCGTGGCGTCAAGGTCACCGGCTGTACCGTCCACCTCGCCACGCTCGAGGTCGACGAGGGGCCGATCCTGGCCCAGGAGGCCGTGCCCGTGCTGCCCGACGACACGGTCGCGACGCTGCACGAGCGCATCAAGGACGTCGAGCGCCGCCTGTACCCACGGGTGCTGCGCGAGCTGATGGTCGGATCACGAGACGGAGCCGGAGCCGGAGCCGGAGAGGTGGAGGGGTGAGCCAGCAGGTGGAGACACGGCGTGCGTTGTGCTCGGTGTGGGACAAGACCGGGGTGGTGGCGTTCGCCCGGGAGCTGTCCGACCTCGGCTGGGAGATCGTGTCGTCGGGCGGCACCGCCCGGGCGCTCGAGGAGGCCGGGGTCCCGGTCGTCCCCCTGGCCACGATCACCGGATTCCCCGAGATGCTCGACCACCGGGTCGTCAGCCTCCACCCGAAGGTGCACGGCGGGATCCTCGCCGACCGGGGCAAGGCGTCCCACCTCGCCGATATGGCCGAGCACGGCATCGTCGCGTTCGACCTCGTGGTCAGCAACCTCTATCCCTTCCTCGACGCGCCCGACATCGAGACGATCGACATCGGCGGTCCGGCGATGACGAGGGCCGCGGCGAAGAACCACGCGTGGGTCGCCGTCGTCACGTCGCCGGCGCAGTACGCCGACGTCCTCGCCGAGATCCGGGCCCACGGCAACACGACGGTCGAGACCCGTCGTGCCCTTGCGCTCGAGGCGTTCGCCCTGACCGCGTCGTACGACGCCGCGGTGGTCCGCTGGTTGCAGGCCGACGACGAGCTGCCCCGGCACCTGGTGCTCCCGCTGCAGCGCACCGACGAGGCCCTGCGCTACGGCGAGAACCCGCACCAGCGGGCGGCCCGCTACCGGCTGCGCGGCACCACGAGCTGGTTCGACGCCATCACCCAGCACAGCGGCGTGGCCCTGTCGTACCTCAACCTCTACGACGCCGACGCAGCGTGGCGTCTGGCCTTCGACCTCGGCGACCAGCCCGCGGTGGCGATCATCAAGCACGCCAACCCGTGCGGGGCGGCCGTGGCCGCCGACCTCGCCACCGCCTACCAGCGGGCGCTGGAGTGCGACGAGCGCTCGGCCTTCGGCGGGATCGTCGCGTGCAACCGCCCCGTCGACGCCGACACCGTCGCCCGGATGGTCGAGGGCCCCCAGGCCGACGTCGTGCTCGCGCCCGGCTACGCCCCCGGCACCCTCGACGCCCTGGTCGCCAAGCGCAAGAACACCCGCCTGCTCGAGGCCCCGGCCCCGGGTCCGTGGGCCCTCGACGTGCGCCAGGTGTCGGGCGGCTTCCTCGTCCAGACCCCGCACCACTTCGCCGCCGCCCGTCCCGACTGGCGGGTCGTGACGAAGCGGGCGCCCACCGAGGCCGAGTGGGCCGATGCCGAGTTCGCCTGGCGGGTGTGCGGCTGGGTCAAGTCGAACGCGATCGTGCTGGCCAAGGACCGGGTGGCGTGGGGCATCGGCGCAGGGCAGCAGAACCGGGTCGAGTCGGGGGAGATCGCGGCGAAGAAGGCCGCAGGCCGGGCCCAGGGCGGCGCGTGCGCGAGCGACGCCTTCTTCCCGTTCCCCGACGGGCTCGAGGTCGCGGCCGGCGCCGGGGCCACCGTCGTCGTGCAACCCGGAGGCGCGATGCGTGACGACGCGGTGATCGAACGGGCCGACGAGCTCGGCCTCGCCATGGTCTTCACCGGCGAGCGCCACTTCGTGCACTGAGGGGGAGCGATGACGACGGTGATGATGCCCGGGGGCCCGGTGGCCGAGGCGGTGTTCGCCGACCTCGCGCCGCGGGTCGACGCGCTCCTGGCCCGTGGCCACCGACCCGGCCTCGGCACGATCCTGGTGGGTGACGACGACGCCAGTGCGCGCTACGTCGGGATGAAGATGCAGAAGGCCCAGGAGCTCGGCTGGACCTCGCCCCACGTACACCTCGGGAGCGACGCCACCCAGGCCGACGTCGAGGCCGCGATCCGCGAGATGAACGCTGCCGCCGACGTCGACGCATTCCTCGTGCAGCACCCGGCGCCGCCCCACATCGACTATGACGCCGCGCTGATGTGCGTCGACCCCGACAAGGACGTCGACGGCATGCATCCGCTGAACATGGGTCGCCTCGCCCTCGGCATCCCGGGTCCGGTGCCCTGCACCCCGGCGGGGATCGAGGCGATCCTCGCCCACTACGAGATCCCGGTGGCGGGCCGCAACCTGGTGATCCTCGGGCGGGGCATCACGCTCGGTCGCCCGCTCGCGCTCTTGATGTCGGCGAAGCGACCGCACGGCAACGCCGCGGTGACCGTCGTCCACACCGGGGTGCCCGACTGGCCCGAGTACACGCGCCGCGCCGACATCGTGGTCGCGGCCGCCGGCGTCCCCGGGATCCTCCGGCCCGAGCATCTCCGGCCCGGCGCGGTCGTGGTCGGGGGCGGCGTCCGCTACGAGGGCCGCCGGCTCCTCCCCGACGTCGACGAGGCCTGCGAGGCGGTGGCGGGGTGGATCACCCCCCGGGTCGGGGGCGTCGGTCCCACCACGATCGCCATGCTGTTCCGCAACGCGGTCGAGTGCGCCGAGCGCCGGGCCGGGGTGACGGCGTGAGCGCGGTGCCCGTGGGTCCGCGGGGCGACGCCGGCCCCGGGCTGCCCGCCGGGGTGTGCCCCGTCTGCGGGGGACCGGTCGACGACGTCGTCGCCCGCTGCCCGGACTGCGGGTGCGACCTCGCCGGGGTGCCCCCCCGGCCCCCCGCCTTCTCCCGTCCCGCCGTGGTCGCGACCGTGGCCGCCTTCGTCGCCGTCTACGCCGTCATCGTGGCGGCGGTCGCCCTGGTCAACTGACCCACCCGGGCATACCGGTCCCGGCCCGGGCGTAGAACCTTTCCGTGGTCCTCGCCGAGCTCCTCGTCCGGCACACCCGGCGGCACATGCCGATCCGGCGGGTCGCCGTCGGCACGGCCTACCTGCCCACCGGCGGGGTCGCCCACGGTGCCGTGCTGCTCGGGGCGGTGGTGGCCGAGTTCCTCCCCGACCTCGACCCGGAGCAGGCCGAGCTCCTGCCCCGCCTCGTCGACGACGCCCGGGGCGGCCTCGGCGTGCCCCGGATCTCGATGCGCCACCGGCTCCAGACCGACACCCACGGGCTCGACCACTCCCGGCACCGGATCGTGGTCGAGGGCGGCCGCACGGTGCTCGAGCTCGATCGGCACGGCCAGCCCGATCCCCAGGTCATCGGCGCGGTGATGGCGGCGGCGGCCCTGCCCGGGGCGCCCCGTGACGTCGCCCTCCGGGCCGTGCACGCGGCCCTGCGCCATCCGGGTGCCCTGCCGGAGGGCCTCCTCGTACGGCGGCTGCCCCTCGGCGTGCCTGGGCTCGGGCCGCCCCCGGTCGGTGCGGCGGCGGGCGCGGCGACCGACCCCTGGACCGGCATGCCGACCGAGCAGCGCTGGGCGATGGAGGTGCTCGGGCTCCGGTCCGACGCCGCCCTCGATCGCACCGACGTCCAGGCCCGCTTCCGGCGACTCATCCGCCTGGCCCACCCCGACCACGGCGGGGCCCGGCAGGGGGCGGCCGAGCGGATGGCCGAGCTCGCCGAGGCCCGGTCGGTGCTGCTCGACTGCATCGCTTCGGCGGACCCCGGTCCCGCGGGATAGGTTCCCCGCATGGCCAACGCTCCCGTCCACGTCACCGTCACCGGCGCGGCCGGCCAGATCGGCTACGCGCTGCTGTTCCGCATCGCCTCCGGCCAGCTCCTCGGGGAGGACCAGCCGGTCGTGCTGCGCCTGCTCGAGATCGAGCCCGCGCTCCCGGCCCTCGCCGGGGTGTGCATGGAGCTCGACGACGGCGCCTTCCCGCTCCTCGCCGGGATCGAGGCCACCAGCGATCTCGCCACCGCGTTCACCGGGTCGTCGTGGGCGCTGCTGGTCGGGTCGATCCCCCGCAAGGCGGGCATGGAGCGCGGCGATCTGCTCAGCGTGAACGGCGGCATCTTCGGCCCGCAGGGTCGGGCCATCAACGACCACGCCGCGAGCGACGTGCGCGTGCTGGTGGTGGGCAACCCGTGCAACACCAACTGCCTCATTGCCCGTGAGCACGCCCCCGACGTTCCCGCCGACCGGTGGTTCGCCATGACCCGCCTCGACGAGAACCGCGCGCTCACCCAGCTCGCCCAGAAGGCGGGCGCGCCCGTGCGCGACGTGTCGAACCTGGCGATCTGGGGCAACCACTCGGCCACCCAGTTCCCCGACTACGCGCACGCGCGCATCGGTGGGCGGCCGGTCCCCGAGGTCATCACCGACGAGGCGTGGCTGCAGGGCGACTTCATCACCACGGTGCAGAAGCGCGGCGCCGCGGTGATCGAGGCTCGGGGTGCATCGTCGGCCGCGTCGGCGGCCAATGCGGCCATCAACTCGGTCCAGTCGATCCGCACCCCGACCCCGGGCGACGACTGGCACTCGCTGGCCGTGGTCAGCCGGGGCGAGTACGGCACGCCCGAGGGCCTGCAGTTCGGCTTCCCCGTCCGCAGCGACGGCTCCACCTGGTCGGTGGTCGAGGGCCTCGAGCACGACGCGTTCGCCCAGGACCGCATCCGGACCACCACCGAGGAGCTGGTCGCCGAGCGCGACGAGGTCCGGAAGCTCGGCCTGATCAAGTAGCGGGCCCCGGTGGCGCCGCGGCGACCGGTGGGGTCAGCGCCCGGACAGCCAGGTGTCGACGGTGTCGACGTACCGGGTCGGCGCCTCGAGGTGCGGGGCGTGCCCGAGCCCGTCGAGGTAGGCGACGTCGAGGTCGGGGTGACGGGACGCGAGCGCACGGGCACTCGACACGTCGACGAGGCGGTCGCGCTCGCCGAACACCATCAGGCCCGGGACCTGCGGCAACGCGGCCCGCAGGTCGCGGTCGAGGTTGCGGGTCATGTACCAGAACAGCGATCCGGCGGCATCGGCGTAGGCCCGCGCCGCCTCGGGGAACTCCATGCGGTCGGTGGCGACCTTCACGAGGCCGTCGCGCACGGTCGCCGGCAGCGCGTCGGGCTGCTCCAGCACCAGTTGCAGCGTCTGGTCGACCAGGGTCTCGGGACCGAGCTGGGCGGCCCGACCCGCCACGAGCCGCTCACCCAGCGGCGGGACGAGCATCGGGAACATGAAGAGGCCGTTGCGGGTCTGGGGCGACCGGACCCAGGCCGGCCGCACCGCCGGGTTCACCAGTACCATCGACCGCACCAGGTCGGCGCGCCGACCGGCCACCTTCACCGTGATGGCGCCGCCCATCGAGTTGCCCATCACCACCGACGGCCCGAACCGCTCGAGCGCGGCGATCACGAGCCGGGCGTTGCGCTCGACCGTCGCCTCGGTGCCGGTGCTGCGGGTGTATCCGAACCCGGCGAGGTCGATGGCGGTGACCGCAGTGCCGCGCCGGTCGGCGATCGCCTGACCGACGGTCGTCCACGAGACCGTGTTGGCGCCGAGGCCGTGCACGAGCAGCACCGGGTCGGCGTCGGTGGTGGCCGTGGCCGGCTCCCAGCGCCGGGTGTGCACGGTGAGTCCGTCGAGGGTCAGGTCGTCGAGCAGTCCCGCGGTCATGGTTCCCCAGGTTACGACCGCCGGGGGCCCCGGTGACGCCGACCGACGAGGCGGCCCACCCGGGTGCGGTCCACGAGGCCTGGGAGCTCGCGATCGGCGGGGCGGTGCCCGGGGTCGTGCGCCTGGTGCTCGGCGGCGGCCGGGCCGCGGTGCTGGTGGACCTCGACGTCGGCGACGGCCGGCTGGTGGTGGCCGACGAGGACGTCGCACCGCCGCGTCAGGGGCTCGACCTGCGGGCCGACGGCCTGTGGACGTCGCTGTGCTGCGAGACCCCGTTCGAGCACTGGACCTTCGGGCTCGAGGCGTTCGGCCTGCGGCTCGACGCGCCGCCCCCGGTCGGGGTGCGCTGGTCCGACCTCGTGGGGGAGCGCCTGGCCGTGGGCTACGACCTGGAGTGGGAGGCGACCGGGCCCGCGGTGCCGATGCCCGACGGGCCCGGCTACCGGATCCCGGGCCGGGTCACCGGCGAGGTCCAGACCGTGCACGCGCGCTGGGCCGTCGACGCCCCGGGCGACTGGTCGCACTGGTGGACCCCGGCGGCGTGAGGGCGCGCACTACCGTCGGACGGTGCACACCGGCCGACTCGTCGCCATCTACGTCACGCCCACCGCCGGGGCACCGATGGAGTCCCGCGACGCGGTCGACGCCACCGCCGGCGGCGGGCTGACCGGCGACCGCTACGGCGCCGCCGTGGGGACCTACTCGGGGCAGCGGCGTCCCGACCACGAGCGCGGGGTGACGCTGATCGCCGCCGAGGCGGTCGCGGCCGCGGCGGCCGAGGCACAGATCCCGCTCGATCCGTCCGAGACCCGCCGCAACCTCGTCGTGGCCGGGATCGATCCGGCGGACCTCGACGCGGGGGTCGGCCGTGAGCTGCGGATCGGGCCGGTCGTCCTGCGGGGCACCGACCTCGCCGACCCGTGCACGCACCTCGAGCGCCTCACCCGGCCGGGAGTGCGCGTGGCGCTGCTCGGCCGCGGCGGCCTGCGCTGCGAGATCGTCACCGGTGGTCGCCTGACGGTGGGTGACGAGATCACGCTTCCGTACTGACCCCGAAGCGGTCGGAGTAGAAGCGCAGCACGGCCCGGCGCTCGCGGGCGTCGAGGCCGAACTGGGTGATGTCGTAGGCCACCGCCCCGTGTCGACCCCGGGGGTGCTCGCGCACGAAGCGGGCCATCGCCGCGCGCGCGTCGTCGGTGAGCAGCTGCCCGGCGAAGTCGTAGATCCGCGCGACCGTGCCGGCCTCGTCGGCCATGAAGTCACCGAACTGCACGTCGACCGACCGCCCGGCGGGGAGGGCGTCGCGGTCGCGGACGCACGCGGTGAGCATCTGCTCCAGGCGCTCGGCCCAGTAGGCGCCGTAGACGTGTGGATCGGGATGGGCGACGCTCATGCGCGCGCCGTACGTGACCATCGTCGTCATGGACGCGGTCACTGCGACCGGGTCGCGATGGGTCACGACGAAGGTCGCATCGGGGAAGACCTCGGCCAGCACGGGGAACTGCTCGAGGTGCTGGGGTGACTTCAGGACCCAGCGGTGGCCACCCCGGAGGAACTGCAGGCACTGCAGCACCTTGCGCAGGTACCGGTACGACGACGTCTGGTCGTGCTCGCGGTAGTAGGCGGCCCACGACGGGACTATCGTCGAGGTCTCCATCAGCATGGTGGAGACATCGACGAGGAGCAGTTGGATCTCCTCGTGCACGTGGTCGACGGTCATCTCGTGCATCCGGTCGAACCACGGCATCGCCGCGTGGAGGAAGTCGAGGCCGACCTGGCAGCGCGCCCGGCGGGGGTCGGGGTCGCCGGGCCCCGGCCGCTCGGCCTCCGGGAGCACCGGCTCCAGCGACTCCCAGTAGGGCAGCGACCGCAGGCCGGGGTCGGCCGAGATCAGGTTGTGCAGGTGGGTGGACCCGGTACGGGGCAGCCCGCAGATGACGATCGGGGCGGTGAGCTCGAGCGTAAGGATCTCCGGGTGCCGACGCACCAGGTCCTCGACGAGGAGCCGGTTCTTCAGCACCTTCACCAGCTGGGTGTGGTTGTTGAACCGTCCGAGCTCCGACAGGCCGGCTTCGTCGCGCAGCGCCGTGCAGTACACGTCGAGCCGCTCGACGAAGTCGAGGGGCCCGAAGTCGTCGAGACCACTCTCCGCCCGGGCCTGGTCCATCAGCGCCGCAGGGGTGAGGTCGATGTCGGTGGCGAGCGGCGCGATCGCTGCGAGCATCGCCTGGACGTCGGGGGTGAACTGCGGGTCGGAGTAGTCCTCGATGCGGACGGGCGTGGGACGGTCGGCAGCCATGTCGGGCACGCTATTGCACGGCGTCGGCGCGCGCGTCGGGGTCACCCGGTGTGCAGCAGGCTGCGGACCTGGGCCACCGGGTAGCGCAGGAGGACCCGGTGGCTCCCGCCGACCTCGACGTCGAGCTCCTCGCCCCGCAGTCGGCCCCCGAGCACCACTTCGACCGTCACCGTGGCGGTGCCGGTGCGCTCGAACACGGCCCGGACCGGCGACGGGGTCGGGTACGCGACGCCCCAGCCGGTGGCGCCGGGGACGTCGGTCCCGAAGCGCCAGCGCACCTGCTGCACCCGGAGCTCGACGTCGAGGTCGGGGCCGTTGCCGCGCTGCAGTCGGAGGTTGCCTCCGTCGGGAGTGGCCCAGAACCAGGCCGCGAGCCCGGTGATCCCGAGCGCGGGGTTGACCGCCGGCACCACGGTCGGCCACTGCGCGCCGGCGACCACGGCCCGACCGAGCGTGATCACCGTGTTGGGCGTCTCCACCGGGGCCATCCACGCCGAGGTCACGTACCGCCCCGCGCAGAACAGGTGCATCGCCCGGTACCCGGGCCCGGGCGCCGGCGGGAGTGGGCGCGCCGGATCGGTGGGTGTGCCGTCGCGCTCGAGGAAGGCGGCGGGCTCGGCGGGTCGCCAGTCCTGGGGGCAGGTCACGTCGGCGGCGGCCGGCGCACCGAGCGCCCCTCCGAGCACGACGAGGGTCAGGACGGGCGCGACGATCCGGTGGAGTCGGGGCATGCGGCCCGGGGACGCCGCCGCGCCGGCGCCGTGACCGTCGCCGGGCGGGCGGGCGCCGGGCGGTCAGGGGAGCGGGGGACCGGCGGCCACCCGCTCGGCAGTCAGGTCGGCCCGGTAGGCGGCCACGGCCGCCGCGACCGTGGCGTCGTCCCAGCCCCACTCGGGCGCGCAGAGGCGGGCCACCGACTCGGCGGCGGCGGCCGTCGCGGCCCGGTCGAGCATCCGGCACCGCGTGCGCCGGTCGAGCACGTCGGCGAGGTCGCCCGCCATCTCCTCGCGGACGGCGTGGACGGCCTCGGCCCGGACGTACGGCAGGCCGGGCACCAGCGGCTCACCGAGCGTGGGGTCGTCGGCGATCAGCGCCCGGACCGCGCCGGCTTCGGTGCCGTAGCGCCGCGCGAGGTGCTGTTCGAGCGCCGGGGCGTCGGCTGCGGGCGGGCGGTAGCCCCGGGCCCCGGTGAGGGGGAGCTCCTTGGTCCGGCACCGGCGGTGCGCGCCGTCGAGGACCTGGTCGACCTGGTCGACGGTGTCGCGGGCCATCGCGCGGTACGTGGTCAGCTTGCCGCCGGCGATCGTGACGACGCCCGCACCCGAGACCCGGATCCCGTGGCGGCGGGAGAGGTCGGCGGTCTTGGCCGAGTCGGCGGCCGCCAGCAGCGGGCGCAGGCCCGCCCAGGTGCCGATGACGTCGTCGGGGGTGAGGGGGTCGACCAGCGCAGCGTTCACCGCGCCCAGCAGGTAGTCGACCTCCTCCGCGGTGCACCGGGGATCGTCGAGGTCGCCGTCGTAGTCGTCGTCGGTCGTGCCGATGTAGGTGACGTCACCCCACGGCACGACGAACACGGCCCGGCCGTCGTCGACGGGGACGAACATCGCGATCTCGTTGCGGACCCGGTCCCACGGCACGGTGATGTGGACGCCCTTGGCCGGCCGCATCGTCGCGGCGTGGGGACCCTCGTCGAGGGTGCGCACGTCGTCGGCCCACACCCCGGTCGCGTTCACCACCACCCGGGTCCGGATCGTGATCTCCCGGCCGTCGGCGTCGACCCGCACGGCGGCGACCCGTCCGGCCCGGTCCTTGTCGATCCCGATCGCACCGGCGTGGTTGACGACCACCGCGCCGAGATCGGCGGCGGTGCGGGCCACGGCCAGCGTGAGGCGGGCGTCGTCGGCCCGGGCGTCGTAGTAGAGGTAGCCCGAGGCGAGGCGGCTGGGGTCGAGCGTGGGCACGCGGTCGCAGGCCTCGGCCGTGGTCACGCGGCGGTGGGCCTTCTTGATCCGCAGGCCGCCACTGAGGTCGTAGAGCCAGAGCACGCCCCCGAGGAGGCGGGCGAGGCGGCGGTCGATCAGGCCGTCGCGGGTGAGGATCGGGATGAGGAACGGCAGCACCTCGACCAGGTGGGGCGCGTTGCGCAGCGCGATCTGGCGCTCGGCGAGCGCCTCCCGGACCAACCCGAACTCGCGTTGCTGGAGGTAGCGCACGCCCCCGTGCAGCAGTTTCGACGACTGCGACGAGGTGCCCGAGGCGAAGTCGTCGCGCTCCACGAGCGCGGTGCGCAGGCCCCGACTGACCGCGTCGAGCGCGCACCCGGCGCCGGTGATGCCACCCCCCACCACCACGACGTCGAAGGTCTCGTCGGCGAGACGGCCGAGTGCGACGGTGCGGTCGAAGCCCACGGGGCCGAGGGTACCGTCGGGTCACCACGGCCCCGTCCGGGGCGCCGGGTCAGCCGACGGTGCCGGGCCCGCCCGCGTCGTCGACCACGGGCAGGCCGGCGGCGAGCCAGGCCTGCATCCCGCCGGCCACGTTCACGGCGTCGTAGCCCGCACCGACCAGCGCCTCGGTCGCCTGGGCCGAGCGGCCTCCGGACCGGCAGACCACGGCGATGCGCCGGTCGGTGGGCAGCTCGCCGGCCCGGGCCGCGAGCTCCCCGAGCGGGATCAGCGTGGCGGCGGGGGCGTGGCCGAGCACCCACTCGTCGTCGTTGCGGACGTCGAGGAGGTAGGCACCGGTCGCGACGAGGCCGTCGGCGTCGGTGGGTTCGATGTGTTCGATCGTGCTCACGGGGTCCTCCCGAGTTCGGTCGTGGCGAGGTTGCGAAGGTAGCGAAGATCGGCCTTGCCCGCCGCGCTGCGACGCAGGTCGTCGCGCACCACGTAGTGCCGCGGTCGCTTGTACCCGGCGAGGCGGGGTCGGGTGAAGGCATCGAGCGCGTCGACGTCGAGGGTCGCCCCGGGCCGGGGGGCGACGACGGCCACCACGACCTCGCCGAAGCGCGCGTCGGGAACCCCGACGATCACGCAGTCGTGCACGCCGGGATGGTCGCGCAGCACCACCTCGACCTCCTCGGGGTAGACCTTCTCGCCCCCGGTGTTGATGCAGGCGTTGCCGCGTCCGAGCAGCGTGATGCTCCCGTCGGGCTCGACCGTGGCGTAGTCGCCGGGGATCGACCACCGACGGCCTCTGTGCTCGCGGAACGTGGCCCGGCTCTTCTCGGGGTCGCCCCAGTACCCGAGCGGGATCGGGCCGGTCACGCCGACGAGCCCGACCTGCCCGCTCCCGGGGGCCACCGGGTCGCCGGTGACCTCGTCGAGCACGGCGACCCGCTCGTTCACGGCGAAGCGGGCCGGCGCCACCTCGGTCGCGTCGGTGGTCGCGGACCGGGTCATGATCCCCTCCGACGACCCCAGCGCGTCGATGATCGTCACGCCGGGGAGGTGGGCCATGAGCCCGGTCTTCGCGTCGGGTGAGAACGTCACCCCCGACGACGTGATCGCCCGCAGCGACGAAAGGCCGAAGCGCCCAGGGTCGGCGTCGAGTGCGGCGAGCAGGGGCCGGGCGAAGACGTCGCCCACGATGGTGAGCACCACCACCTCGTTGCGCTCGACCTCCGACCACACCCGCTCGGGGTCGAGGCCGGTCTCGGGGATCAGCACCACCGTGCCGCCCCCCGACAGCGCCGAGAGCGCGACGAACAGGCCGGTGCCGTGCATGAGCGGACAGGCGGGGAGCGTGGTCCCGGTGCGCTTGCCCGCACGCACGGCCGCCACCGGATCCTTCGGCGCCGTGCCCGGACGGTTCGACTGCCACAGCGCCACGTAGAGGTCGTCGGTGCGCCACATCACGCCCTTGGGCATGCCGGTGGTGCCCCCGGTGTAGAGCAGGAGGAGGTCGTCGCCGTCGGGCGGCCGCTCGGCCCACGGCCCGCGGGGCGCGGCTCCGGCCAGCGCCGCCTCGTACGGCGCCCCGGTCTCGAGCAGCACCGGGGGCGTGCCGAGACCGGCGCACGCGTCGGCCACCACGGCGGCGAACGCGGGCGCGTGCACCACGGCGGCGGCACCGCAGTTGTCGAGCACGTAGCGCACCTCGTCGGCCTGGTAGCGGTAGTTGACGTTGGCCGGGTACGCCCCGAGCTTGAACGCGGCGAACAGCGTCTCGAGGTACTCGGGCACGTTGGTGCAGTCGATCGCGATCCGGTCCCCGGGGCGTACGCCGACGGCGAAGAGGTGCGAGGCGAGCCGGGCGGCCCGGTCGTCGAACGCAGCCCAGGTCACGGTCCGGTCGCCGCACACGACCGCAGGGCGGTCGGGGACCTCCCGGGCGATCGCGCCCCACACCTCGGCGAAGCTCCAGCCCGGCACCGGCCGCAGGCTACCGACCGTTGGTCCCGCCTACGCTGGGCCCATCGTCCTGCGCCCCCGTTCCCACGGCCCCGAGGGCCCCGACGGCCGAGATCCGGTCGACCCGGTCGATCCGGTCGACCCGGTCGATCCCGCGGCGACCCCGCCCGGCGCCCTGGTGCCGGCGGCCGGGGGCCCGCTCCCCGTCGACGTCCGGGTCGCCGCCGACGATGCCGCCCGCTCCGTGGGCGAGGCCTGGCGGGCCGCGGGCTGGGGCGCCCGGATCCGGGGCCTGCCCGCCACGGCGACCGAGGCGCTCGAGGTGCTGCTCGACCGAATCGTGCGCGCCGCGATCGCCGATCCACTGCCGGTCCACGACGCGGCCGCGCTGATCGACCGCCTCGAGCACGACGGACACCCCGCGCCGTTCGGGGGCGCGCTGTTCCTGGCCCTCGCGGCCCGGTCGCGACGAACCCTGAAGCTCGGGCGGCGGGCCGTGCCCCTCGCGGTCGCGGCCAAGCTCGGGCTCGACCTCGTCGGATCGTTCCGCCTGGGCGCCTACGAGCTCGAGCTGCTCGCGTCGCTCGTCGTGCAGCGGATGCGTGCCGCCGGGGTGCCGGTCGACCCGCGGCTGGTGCAGCGCGTCACGGTCAACGCGTACCTCGCGCCCCGGGGGGGTCAGCCGCTCGACGCACCCCGGCGCAGTGCGCTGGTGCAGCTCGCCGCGATGTGGGTGGGCCGGATCCTCGCGATCGAGCCGGCGCGTGGGCGCATGCACAAGGCCGCGATCCTGGTCGACGGCATCCGGTTCGTCGACGGCGCCGTCGACGGCTGAGCCGCGGGCTCAACCGAGCCGGGGCAGCACCGCATCGGTGTAGAGCTGCAGGCTCTTCCACCCCTCGTCGATCGGCATCCCGCCCACGAGTGGGTGCAGCGTGACGAACGCGCCGGGCCCCTGCGCGGTCAGGCGCTCCACGAGTTCGTCGGGCGTGCACACCTGATAGATGCCCTCGGCCCGCAGGTCCTCGGGGGTGCGTGCGTGCGAGTGCATGGCCGAGCTGATGTCGGGGGTCTGCCACGACGCGTACGTCGCCGCCTCCTCCATGAAGTACCGCCCGAGCTCGGCCCAGGCCCGGTCGGGGTCCTCGGCCACGTGGATCATCGCGGTGTCCTCACCCGGCATCATGTAGAAACCCTGGGTACCGTGCTCGGCGCACTGCTCGTAGTAGTAGGCCTCGAGCCACGGCAGGTGCGCCGCGGCGAACATCGGCAGCCCGTGCCGGGCCGCGCGACGCGCCGCCGGCTTGCTCGTGCCCCCGAGCAGGACCATCGGGTGGGGCTGGGTGAGCGGCCGGGGGGTCACCCGCACGGTGGTGCCCCGGTACTCGAACGGCTCGCCGGTCCAGGCCGTGAGCAGCACGTCGACCGATTCGTCCATGAGCGCGCCGCGAGCGGCCCAGTCCTTGCCGTGGGCGGCGTACTCCGACGGGCGGTAGCCGAGGCCGACGATGGTGGTGAGGCGGCCTCCACTCGCGTGGTCGAGCACGGCGATGTCCTCGGCGACGCGCAGCGGGTCGTGGAGGGGGAGCAGCAGCGCGGAGATGCTGACCCCGATCTGCTGGGTCCGGCCGAAGACGAGCCCGGCCATGATCAGGGGTGAGGGGCTCCAGCCGTTGTCGGCCCCGTGGTGTTCCTCGAGCGTGATCATCGAGAAGCCGTTCGCCTCGGCGTGGGCCGCCATGTCGACGAAGGCCCGGTACCGGGCCGACATCTCGCTGGGCTCGAGGCCGGGCTGGATGCAGTTGAACCGCGCCGCCGACATCGCCATGGAAGCGCCTACGCCGCGCCCGCGTGGGTGACCCGCCACGCGATGGTGGCGTTCTCGATCTCGGACAGGCGCTCGACGTCGGTGACCGTCGTGCGCAGCTCGGCGGTGGTCGCGGCGCGAGGTCGGCGCCGGGCCAGGGTGCCCGCGAGCGCGCGCACGTGGTCGAGCAGCTCCAGGGGTGGCGCGGGGCTGCGCACGTAGACGATGGTGCCGTTGCGCCGGAGCTCGCGCTGGAGGATCCGGAGCTCCTGGAGCACCCCGGCGGCGCGGATCCGCAACGCGCTGGGGTCGGCTTCGGTCGCGGCGCGCTCGAGCGCCGCGGCGGCGCGGGTGCGCCAGTCGTCGGCGCGCAGCGGCAGGCGACCGGGGGCGATGGTCCCGCGGTCCGGGTGGGTGGCCACCACGAGCGCGGTGACCTTCTTCCCGAGCCGGTTGCGCAGCTCGGCCGTGGGCATCTCGTCGCCGAGCGCGTCGACGATCATCGCGGCGATGGCCTCACGCTCGGTGCCGCCGTCCTCGATCACCAGGGAGGCGAGCCCGAGCACCTGGGCCAGCGACGGCGTCCCGGGCAGGCCCACGGCGTGCTCGGCGTGCCGGTCGGCGGCCCACTGCGCGGCGCGCAGGAACTTCGTGCTGACCCGGACCTCGTCCGGCGCCCCGGTCCCGGACTCGTCGTCCGGATCGGTCTGGTCCCGCTCCGTTGCCATGACCGGAGGCTATGCACGTCGACCCCCGGCATGGCGGATCGGAGCGGCGGGCCGGGGTGTGCCGGACCCGCCGGGGCGGTGCCAGGATGCCGGGGTGCAACCGACGCCGACCCGCTTCGCCGGGTCCGAGGGGATCGACCTCGCCGCCGACGTCTCCGGCGAGCCCGACGCCTGGCCGGTGCTCCTCATGCACGGGGGCGGTCAGACCCGCCACGCCTGGGGGACCGCGGCCCGGACGCTCGCCGAGCACGGATGGCGGGCGGTGTCGCTCGACCTGCGCGGCCACGGCGACAGCGAGTGGGCCCCCGACGGCGACTACTCGTTCCGGGCCTTCGCCGACGACGCCGTCGCCGTCGCCGACGCCCTGGGCCGACCGCCGGTGCTGGTGGGCGCCTCCCTCGGCGGGGTCGCCGCGATCATCGCCGAAGGGGGCTCCGACCGGGTGGTGGCGAGCGGGCTGGTGATCGTGGACATCACCCACCGGTCCAACCCGGCCGGGATCGAGCGGATCAAGACCTTCATGAGCTCGGGCGCCGAGGGCTTCGCCTCGCTCGAGGACGCCGCCGACGCCATCGCGGCGTACACGCCCAACCGACCCCGGCGCATGAACCCGAACGGCTTGATGAAGGTGCTGCGGCAGCGCCCCGACGGCCGCTGGTACTGGCACTGGGATCCGGCGTTCATGGCCCGCGGCCGCACCGAGGTGCCCGGTCAGGACTACCAGGCCCTGTTCGAGGCGGCGCTCGACGGCGTGCGGATCCCCACGCTGCTCGTCGTCGGCAAGCTGAGCGACGTCGTGACCGCGGCGGGCACCGAGGAGTTCCTCGCCCGCATCCCCGGGGCGAAGCACGTCGACGTGCGCGGTGCATCGCACATGGTCGCGGGCGACCAGAACGACGCGTTCGCCGACGCGGTCATCGCCTTCCTCGAGCACGACGTCCGGCCCACCCTGCCCGGCTGACCGCCGCGCCCCGACGACCAGGAGTGACCATGCGGATCGGCATCTACCGGGGCGACGCCTCGAGCGGCCCGATCGACAAGCTGATCGACGCGGCGCGCGGCGCGGCGGCATCCGGGTTCGCCTCGTTCTGGATCCCCCAGACCATGGGCATGGACGCGATGACCGCCCTGGCGGTGGTGGGCCGTGAGGTGCCCGACCTGGAGCTCGGCATCGCGGTGGTCCCGACCTTTCCCCGCCACCCGATCGTGATGGCCCAGCAGGCGCTGACCACCCAGTCGATCTCCGGGGGTCGGCTCACCCTCGGGATCGGGCTCTCGCACCGCCCGATCATCGAGGGGAGCTACGGGTACCCGTTCGAGCGGCCCCTCCGGCACATGCGCGAGTACCTCGACGCGCTCGTGCCGCTCCTGCACGACGGTGCCGTCAACGTGAGCGGCGAGACGATCACCGCCCGCATCGGCCTCGACGTGCGGGGAGCGTCGCCCGTGCGGGTCTTGATCGCCGCGCTCGGTCCGCAGATGCTCGAGCTCGCCGGCGCGCGCGCCGACGGCACGGTCACGTGGATGACCGGCCCGGTCACGCTGCGCGACCACGTGATCCCGACGATCGCCGAGGCGGCGGCCACCGCCGACCGGCCCGCCCCGATCGTGGGTGCGGGCTTCCCGCTCTGCATCACCGACGACGTCGACGCGGCGCGCGCCAACGCGGCCGAGACCTTTGCGATCTACGGCACGCTGCCGTCGTACCGGGCCATGCTCGTTCGTGAAGGTGCGGCCGGTCCGGGCGACGTCGCGATCGTGGGCGACGAGGCCACCGCCCGGGCCGCGCTCGACGCCCTCGGCGCGCTCGGCGTCACCGACCTCGTCGCCAGCGTCTTCGGGTCGGCCGAGGAGCGCGACCGGACCTACGCGTTCCTGGGGGATCTCCTGGCGGGGTCACCGGCCGCGCGCGGCGCCTGACCCCGACCCGTCGGAGCCGGGGCCGGGTCCGACGGGTCCGGGTCAGTCGGCCAGACGGGCTGCGTGGAAGGCGAACTCGGCCTCGAGCCGCTGCTGCGCCGGCCCCTCGGCCCAGGCGGCGATCCGCCCGCCCACGAGGGGGACCGACACCGAGAACTCGCCCCGCACCGTGTGGTGGGTGCCGCCGCCGGCGGGCTCGAGCCGCATCGTGCCCCGGATCTTCACCGGTGCCCCCTTCACATCGATGGTGAAGGTGCCCGACCGCGCGCCGTCGGCGTCGGGGGCGTCCCAGCAGTCGACCTGCTCCATCGTGTTGGTCGGGCGCAGCACCTTGGTCGCGAAGCCGGGCAGCCCCTCGACGTCGACGGTCCGGCGGGTGTGGATCACCAGGTCCTCGCCGTCGGCCCCGCACTCGAGCACCTCGAGGTCACGGTCCCCGGCGGCGTCGTAACGGGCCCGGACCACGGCCGGGTCGACGAAGCACGCCGCCACCGCCTCGACCGGTACCGGGTAGTGCGTTGCGCCCGAGAACGCCATCCGAGCACGCTACCCCGGTCACCGATAGCGTGCGGAGCGACTCGATCCGCACCCAGGGAGGGGCCATGACCACACCGCAGGAGAAGACGCGTCCGGGGGGGCTCACCCTCATCGTGGTGCTCGCCTACATCGGGTTCCTCTACCAGATCTTCATGTCGATCGTCACCCTGATGGACGCCGACAAGCTGAGTGAGCAGTTCCGCTGGGGCCTCACCCAGGACCAGCTCGTCGCGTGGGGCATCGTCGGGATCGTCGTCGGGGTCATCGGGGTCCTGCTGACGGGGGCGTTCGCCCGGGGGAGCAACGTCGTGCGGATCCTGTTCGCCGTCTGGATCGTGTTCCAGGTCGCCGGTGGATTCCTGGGTCTCCGGATCCACGACGCCACCCGCCCCGGCATGGGCGTGCTGTCGCTCGTGATCGGCATCGTGATCCTGTACCTCCTGTTCAACCCGCGGGCCAACGACTACTTCGCCAAGGCCTGAGGCACCGGTCCGAGGAGCGCACGGTGCGAGCCAGCCGTCTGCACGGCATCGAGGACATCCGCCTCGACGAGGTCCCCGACCCCGAGCCGGGGCCGGGGGAGGTGCGCCTGCGCGTCGCGCACAACGGCATCTGCGGCAGCGACCTGCACATGTACTACTCGGGGCAGCTCGCCCGGTCGGAGCCCGTGCCCATGGGCCACGAGTTCTCCGGGGTGGTCGACGGGGTGGGTCCCGGGGTGACGTCGATCGCCCCCGGGACCCCGGTCGCGGTGCGGCCGTTCTTCCGGTGCGACGAGTGCGACCGGTGCCGGCGCGGCCTCGCGCACCTGCACACGCCGACCCGGGCGCTCGGGTGCGGGGCGTCCGAGGGCGGTGGGCTCGCCGAGTACTGCATCGCCCGGCTCGACCAGGTGTTCGCGCTGCCGCCCGAGGTCTCGCTCGAGCTCGGGGCGCTGGTCGAGCCGATGGCGGTGTCGTACCACGGGATCCGACGCGGCGACGTCGAGCCGGGCATGCACGCGGTGATCTTCGGCGCCGGGCCCATCGGCATCGGGGTGTTCCTCGGGCTCCGGGCGCTCGGTGTGCACGACGTCGTCGTGGTCGAGCCCTCGGCCGCGCGGCGGGCCGCCATCGCCCACCTCGGTGCCCCCGACGTGCTCGATCCCGACACCGACGACGTCGCCGGGGTGGTCCGGGCCCGGACCACGGGCCGCATGGCCGACGTCGTGTTCGAGTGCGCCGGTGTGTCGGCGAGCTTCCTGCAGTCGGTCGCGGTGGCCGGCGCCCGGGCCCGGGTCGTGGTGGTCGCGGTCTACGAGCAGCCGGTCGCGTTCAACCCGGCGATGCTGATGCTCGGTGAGGTCGACATCCGCAGCGTGCTCGGCTACGAGGACGGCTGCTACGAGGCGGTCATCGATCTCATGGTCCGGGGGGCCTACCCGACCGACGGCTGGGTCGAGCACATCCCGTGGTCGGGCCTCGTCGACGAGGGCTTCGCCCCCCTGCGGCGGGGCGAGCGCATGAAGCTGATGGTCGACCTTCCGGGCGGCGTGACCGGCCCGTAGCCTGAGCGGCGTGGGCGACCTCGCACTCCCCGTGCCCCGCCTGCGGGGCCGGATCCACCTCGGGGCGGTCGTGGCCGCGGTCGGCGGGCTCGTGTGGCTGGTGGTCCTGGCCGACGGCGCCCGGGCGCTGGTCGCCGCCGCGGTCTACGGCACCGCGGCGGTTGGCTGCTACCTCGTGAGCTCCTCGTACCACGTGTTCGCCCGCAGCGACCGCGTCCGCCGGGTCATGCAGCGCCTCGACCACGCGATGATCTTCGTGCTCATCGCCGGCACCTACACGCCGGTGTGCCTCCTCGGCCTGACCGGCACCTGGGGCTGGAGCCTCCTCCTCGCCGTGTGGGTCGGCGCCGCGGTGGGCGTCGCCCTCAAGGTCGCCGGCCTGGAGCGCTACCGCCGGCTCTCGGCGCCGCTCTACCTGGTGCTCGGCTGGCTCGCCGTCGTCGCCGCCCCGCAGCTGCTGGCCCGGCCCGACCTGCTCGGCCTCGCGGTGACCGGCGGCCTCGTGTACACGATCGGGGCGGTGGGCTTCGCCTGCCGGTGGCCGGGCCGGTCGGCCCGCTGGTTCGGGTACCACGAGTGGTGGCACGTCGCCACGGTCGTGGCCGGCGCCTGCTTCTTCGCGATGAACGCCTGGCTGATCGCGTCGGCTTGACTACGGGCGACCCGTCCGCCCCGACCGGAGGTCCCATGCCCACTCCGACCCCCGAGCGCATCCGGATCGAATTCGGTGCCGACGCGATCGCCGACCTGCGCGACCGCCTGGCCCGGACCCGGTGGCCGGGGGACTTCGGCAACGACGACTGGCGCTACGGCGCCAACGAGGCCTGGATGCGCGAGACGCTCGACTACTGGCGTGACGGCTTCGACTTCGCCGCGCTCGAGGCCGCGGTCAACCGCTACGAGCACTACCGGGTCGTCCTCGACGACGTGCCCGTCCACTACCTGCACGTGCGGGGAACCGGACCGGATCCGATGCCGCTGGTGCTGACCCACGGCTGGCCCTGGACGTTCTGGGACTTCCAGCACGTGCTCGACCCGCTCACCGATCCCGGCGCCCATGGCGGCGACCCGACCGACGCCTTCGACCTGATCGTGCCCGCGCTCCCCGGGTACCCGTTCTCGGGTCCGCTCACCACCACCGGCATCAACGTGCGGGCCACCGCGGCACGCTGGGTGGAACTGGTCCAGGACGTCCTCGGGTACGGCCGCTTCGGTGTGCACGGGGGCGACTGGGGGGCGTCGGTGACCGCGCAGATGGCCCACGAGTACGCCGACCGCCTGGTCGGTGCGCACCTCAGCCTGCCGGTGCTGCTCTCGGTCTCCTACTACTCGGGCCTCGGCCCCGAGATGTACGGACCCGACGAGCAGGGCTGGTACGACAGGATGCAGCGGCGCATGGCCACCGCCAACGCGCACGTCGCGGTGCACACCGCCGACCCCCAGACCCTGGCGTACGGTCTCAACGACTCGCCCGCCGGGCTCGCAGCGTGGATCCTCGAGCGGCGACGGCTGTGGAGCGACCACGACGGCGACGTCTTCGACGCGATCTCGCGCGACGACCTCCTCGCCGGGCTGTCGCTCTACTGGTTCGGCGGTTCGATCGGCACCAGCATGCGCTACTACTGGGAGCAGTGGAAGAACCCGGTGCGCATCATGCACGAGCGCTCTCCCGAGCTCGAGGCGCCCACCGGGATCGCAGTGTTCCCCAACGACCTGATCTTCGTGCCCCGGGCGGTGGCCGAGCGCCATACGAACCTGCACCGTTGGACGGTCATGCCCCGGGGCGGGCACTTCGCCGCGGCCGAGGAGCCCGACCTGCTCGTCGACGATCTGCGCGCGTTCTTCCGGCCCCTGCGCTGAGGCGTCGCCGCGACGCGCCGTCAGTCGGCGTCGAACTGGTACGACCAGAAGAACTCGAAGTCGGCGACCCGAGCGAAGTGCTGGTCGACGTCGGTGTCGCCGATGTGCACGTAGCGCTCGGCCGGGAAGCGCTCACGGACCTCGGGCAGGTGGTGCTTGCCCCCGACGAAGCGCACGTCGACCCCGTGGGCGGCCCAGAGGTTGCTCTGGTCGGCCCGGGTGCGGTCGGAGCCCGAGCCGATGACGTGGCCGAGGTCGGCCACGGCCTGCGCCAGCGCCACCGGGATGGGGCCGGGCGGGTCGCCGAACTCCATGGTGCCGTCGATGTCGAAGCTGACCACCGTGAGGCGGCCGTCGCCGAGGAAGGCCTGCGGGGCGCGGGAGAGCGGCACGGGCGACAACCTACCGGGCGGTCCCGCGCCGGAACCTAGGATCGCAGGGCCGCGACGCGCAGGCCCGCGACGACGGGACCGACGAGGAGGCGATGACCGATGGTGCTCGAGGCGCTCGACCACGCCGCCAGCGAGGACGCCCCGGTCGGGACCGCGATCACCGCGGCCGCCGGCCGTCCGGCGTCGCCGACCCTCGTGCCGGTGGCGCGCTACGTGTCCTCCGAGTTCGCCGAGCTCGAGCGCACCCGGCTGTGGCCGAAGGTCTGGCAGGTCGCGTGCACCCTCGACCACGTGCGCGCGCCGGGTGACTACTTCGAGTACCGGGTCGGCCCGTTCTCGGTGCTTATCGTGCGCGACGACGCCGGTGACCTCCGGGCGTTCCAGAACGTCTGCCGCCACCGGGGGAACTCGCTGTGCACCGGCACCGGCCAGGGTCTCGCCGAGCTGCGCTGCGGGTACCACCGGTGGTCCTGGGACCTCCAGGGTCGCCTGCGCGAGGTCCCGTCCCGCAAGGGCTTCGGCGCGCTCCGCAACGAGGACTTCCCGTTGCTCACCGCCGCGGTCGACACCTGGGGGCCGCTCGTCTTCGTGAACCTCGACCCCGACGCCATGTCGTTGGCGGAGTACCTCGAGGGTGCGCCCGCCGATCTCGCCTGGGTCGGGTTCGACGACTTCCGGGCCGAGGTGCTCGCCACCATGGACGTCGCCGCGAACTGGAAGGTCGTCGCCGACGGGTTCAGCGAGACGTATCACATCCAGGGTCTGCACCGCGAGATGATCGCCTCGATGGACGACATCGATGCGCCGCAGCACGTGTGGGGGCACGTGAGCAAGTCGTCGCAGCGCTACGGGGTGCCCAGTCCCCGGTTCCGGGGTGGCCTCGACGACCAGACGGTGTGGGAGTCGTTCGTCCTCACCCAGGGTGCGCGCATGGGCACCCGCGACGCGGGCTCGGCGCCGGTGCCGGCCGCAGGGGAGACCCTCAGCGACGTGATCGCCGACCGCATCCGCGAGCACTCGGCCACCCAGGGTGTCGACCTCTCCCGCTTCGACACCGACCAGATGCTCACCCTGCACCAGTACAACCTGTTCCCCAACACCACCGTGCTCGTGACCCCCGACCTCCTGTCGGTCCTGTGCGCCAAGCCCGGATCCGATCCCGATCATGCCGAGATGGTGGCGATCAACTTCCGCCGGGCTCCGTCGGCCGACGCCCCGCGCCGCGAGCCGATGACCGTCGCGCTCGGCGACACGCCCGCCGACCTCGGTGTCGTGCTGAACGCCGACGTGTCGATCGCCCCGTCGGTCCAGCGGGGGATGCACCAGCCCGGGTTCACCCACCTCACGTTGTCGGGGGAGGAGATCCGGGTGATCAACACCCACCGCAACCTGGAGCGCTACCTCGGGATCGTGCCGTCGGAGATGACCGGCGGTCCGGACGCCTGAGCCCGGGGACGGTCAGGCGACCGGCGCGGCCCCGGTCGACGCCCGCTTGGCCGTGCGGGCCCGCTGGGTGCCGTCGAGCACGACCTTGCGGATGCGCACGTGGCCCGGGGTCACCTCCACGCACTCGTCGGACGCGATGAACTCGAGCGCCTGCTCGAGCGACATCGGCCGGGGCGGGGCGAGTCGCTCGAGCTCCTCGGCCGCAGCCGCCCGGTGGTTCGTGAGCTTCTTCTCCTTGGTGGGGTTGACGTCCATGTCGCCGGGTCGGGCGTTCTCCCCGATCACCATGCCCTCGTAGGTGTCGACCCCGGGCCCGACGAACAATTCGCCGCGCTCCTGGAGGCTCATGAGCGTGTAGCCGGTGCTCACGCCGCTGCGGTCGGCGACCAGGCTCCCGGTGCGCCGGGTGCGCAGCTCCCCGTGCCAGGGCTCGTAGCGCTCGAACACGTGGTGGAGCAGCCCGGTGCCGCGGGTCTCGGTGAGGAACTCGGTGCGGAACCCGACGAGTCCCCGGGCGGGCACGAGGAACTCCATCCGGGCCCATCCGGTGCCGTGGTTCACGATCTGCTCCATGCGACCCTTGCGCACTGCGAGGAGCTGGGTGACCGTGCCGAGGAACTCCTCGGGGACGTCGACGGCGACGCGGTCGACCGGCTCGTGCACGGAGCCGTCGACGACCCGGGTGACCACCTCGGGCTTGCCCACGGTGAGCTCGAAGCCCTCGCGGCGCATCGTCTCGACCAGCACCGCGAGCTGCAGCTCGCCCCGGCCCTGGACCTCCCACGCGTCGGGGCGGTCGCTCGGCAGCACCCGCAGCGATACGTTGCCGACCATCTCGGCGTCGAGCCGCTGCTTCACCAGCCGGGCGGTGAGCTTGTCGCCGCCGCGCCCCGACAGTGGCGAGGTGTTGATGCCGATCGTCATCGACAGGCTGGGATCGTCGATGTGCATCACCGGCAGCGGCCGCGGGTCGTCGGCGCTGGTCAGGGTCTCACCGATGGTCACCTCGTCCAGCCCGGCGATCACGCCGATCTCCCCGGGGCCGATCTCGGTGGCGGGCACCCGCTCGAGCCCTTGCGCGACGAACAGCTCCGAGATCCGCACCGTGGTGGTCGAGCCGTCGGTGCGGCACCAGGCGATGGGCTGGTTGCGCACGAGCATGCCGTGGCGCACCCGGCACAGCGCGAGCCGCCCGAGGTATGGCGACGCGTCCAGGTTGGTGACGAGCGCCTGCAGCGGATGGTCGGGGTCGTGGTGCGGCGGCGGGATGTGGGCGCAGAGCACCTCGAACAACGGCCCGAGCCCGTCGGCCGACATCGGGCCGCCCTCGCGCAGGGCCGGGTCGTCGGGGTCGAGCGACGACCGCCCGGTCCGGGCGTTGCAGTAGACGATGGGGAAGTCGATCTGGTCCTCGTCGGCGTCGAGGTCGAGGAACAGCTCCTCCACCTCGTGCACGACCTCGACGATCCGGGCGTCGGCCCGGTCGATCTTGTTGACCACGACCACCACCGGCAGGCGCGCCTCGAGCGCCTTGCGCAGGACGAAGCGGGTCTGCGGCAGCGGCCCCTCGCTGGCGTCGACGAGCAGCAGGACGCCGTCGACCATGGTGAGGCCCCGCTCGACCTCACCGCCGAAGTCGGCGTGACCGGGGGTGTCGACGATGTTGATCTTCACGTCGCCGACGGTCACCGCCGCGTTCTTGGCCAGGATGGTGATGCCCTTCTCCCGCTCGAGGTCCATCGAGTCCATGACCCGGTCGGTGACCTCCTGGTGGACCCGGAACACCCCGGTCTGACGGAGCATCGCGTCGACGAGGGTGGTCTTGCCGTGGTCGACGTGGGCGACGATGGCGACGTTGCGGAGATCGGGGCGCGGCGTGAGCACGAGGGAATCGGGGGCGACTTGGGGGCGGGGGGACCGCCAGGGTACGGGGCGAGCGGCCCGCCGGGCGTCCAGGGGCTGGTCGAGGTTCAGGCGCCCAGGGGCGTGTGTGGATCAGGCGCCCAGGGTGAAGTGCCACCGGCTGGCGATGCTGTCCATGAGCGCCACCTCGCCCGGCGGAGGGGCCGGCTCGGCCCCGGGGTCCACCGTGAACACCGCGGTCACCCGGTGCGCGTCCCCGTCGAGCTCCATCAGGCGGGCGCGGGCGTCCACGGCCTGGGTCATGGCCGTGAGGCCGCCCGCCTCCCGCCGGGCCAGCAGCCCGGCCAGGCCCGGCGACGCGGGGTCGAGCACCCCGGGGTGGTCCTCGGTGCACACCCACTCGACCGCGTCGCCGTCGACGGCCACCGTGTGGGTGCACCCGGGCGGGAGCAGCGGCTGGTGGACGAGGGTGGCGGCCACCCCGGTCGCCCCGGGGGCGGGACCGAGGCCGAGGGCGGCGGCGAGGCGCTCGGCCACGGTCCACCCCACTCCCTGCCACGCGCGCGCCAGCATCTCGCGGGCGTCGTCGGGGCCGAAGCGCAGGGCGAGGGCCAGCTCGCCCGAGGCGGCGAGGAGGTGGGTCTGGGCCACGAACTCCGACTGGATCGCGCCGAGCATCGGCGTGGCGAGGTCGGCGAGCCGGAACGCCGGGTCGAAGTCGCCGGCGTAGTCGGTGCGTCCGTCGGACCCCCGGTCGGCGGGCGCGGGGTTCGGCACCGACGCGAGGGCGAGCGCGCCGACCTCCTCGGTGAGGCGGGCGGGACCGACCGGGTCGGCCGCGGGGTCGATGGTGATGGTCCAGTGGCAGTGCGGGTGCCGGTCGGCCGGTTGGCGGGGGGGCCGGTGGACCGGGCGGATGCGGGCGCGGGGGTTCACGGCGAGCGCGGTCGCGTCGAAGGTGGGGTCCTCGATCGTGTGGCACATGCCGAACACGCGCTCCTCGCCGAACGGCTCGGCGTCGAGCAGCGCACCGCAGTGGTTCAGCCAGAACTCACCCGAGCGGGCGTCGTGGACCCGGTAGGCGACGTCCATGTACTGGTGCACGAACCCGACGTCGAGCTGCAGCGTCTTCATGATCGCGGCGACGTCGTCGCCGGAGATGTCCATCAGCGCGCGGGTGCGCCGGGTGTACACGGGGCTCGCGCCCATCCAGAGGTCGATCGCGACCTCGTTCATGACGTCGAAGCCCCCGGTGCGCAGCACGGGCTGGGGGAGCAGGGCGCGGTTGAGGAGCATCCCGGCGAGCATCGCCTCGTGGACGAGGCGGAGCCGGGTCGGGCGGTCCACGGTGTCGGTCACGGACGCAGTCTCGCGCTGCGGTGACCCGCCGGGCAGCCGGGCCGGGTCAGTCGAGCCGGGTCAGACGGGCCGGGTCAGCCGAGCGAGGTCAGACGAGCCGGGTGCGGGGGACCGACGCCAGCGCCCCGGCCTGCAGCTCGGTGAGGGCGGGCACGGGGTCGGGGTCGAGGAACCGGGCCGGGTCGTTGGTGCCGGTGCCGCTGCCGCTGCCGGGCGCGGTGCCCTCGGGGACCCAGTGCGACGCCTCGAGCGCGATGCCGTTGGGGTCGGTGAAGTACACCGAGCGCAGGAAGCCGTGGTCGACGATCTCGGTCACCTCGGATCCCGCCGCCCGCAGCCGGGCCTGGAGCTGGAGGAGCGCCGCTTCGTCGGGGAGGTTGAAGGCGAGATGGTCGAGCTGGATGGCCCGGTCGGTGGGGGATCCCGCCCCCTTGGCGAAGGTCTCGGCCCCGGCCACCTCGAAGAAGGCCACGGTGTTGCCCGGGCTCATCTCGAAGAAGTAGTGGCGCATCGGTCCGGCCATCGTCGTGGCCACCACCGGCATGCCCAGCACGCCGGCGTAGAAGCGCACCGTGGCGTCCATGTCGGGGGTCACGAGGGCCAGGTGGTTGACGCCGCGCCAGGCCGGGGCTTCGGGCAGGTCGACCGCCGTTCCGTCGGGGACGGTCGGGGAGTCGGTGGATGCGGGCATGAGGACCTCCGCCGGGAAGGGAACTGCGGCGCCACGGCGCCAGTGGTCACGCTACGCGGTGGGAACGGCGCCGGACCGGGCCCGATTCCCCGGGTTGGCGCCGTCGCCCCGTCGGCGCGAGGCTGCGGCGCCGCCGCTCCCGCCCGGGGAGTCGGCCGGTTCCGGGTGCAGGCGACCGCCTGCCGGAGTTCGCCGGTCCCGCCGGCGCAAGCGAATGGGCTGCCGCATGATCAATCCCCCCGCGAAGCGCGAGTACACCGTCATCCTGATCGACACCCCGGCCCCCGGGGTGCGCCGGATCACCCTCAACCGGCCGGAGAAGCGCAACGCGCTCAACCACGCGCTGCGGGGCGACATCCTCGCCGCCCTCTACGAGGGCGACGCCGACCCCGAGGTGCGGGTGCAGATCATCCGGGGCGCGGGCCCGTCGTTCTCGGCCGGCTACGAGCTCGGCGGCGGCAACGCCGGCCTCGAGCTCCCCTTCTACACGCCCGGTGGTGAGGGCGACTGGCCCCGCCACGTCGTCACGGGCTGGATGAGCATCTGGGACCTGGCCAAGCCGGTGATCGCCCAGGTGCACGGGTACTGCCTCGCCGGCGGCAGCGAGCTGGCCACCGGCTGCGACCTCGTGATGATCGCCGAGGACGCCAAGATGGGCTACCCGGCCGTGCGCTTCGGCGTGCCCGACATGCACTTCCACGCGTGGTTCCTCGGGATGCGCAAGGCCATGGAGATGATGGTCACCGGCGACTCGATCTCGGGGGTCGAGGCGGTGCAGCGCGGCTGGGCCAACCACGCCGTGCCCGCCGACGAGCTCGACGAGGCCACGATCGCCCTCGCCGAGCGCATCGCGCAGGTCCCGCCGGAGCTCGTGCAGATGAACAAGCGCCTCGTCCACCACCAGATGGACATCATGGGGCTGCGGGCCGGGCTCCGCAACGGCACCGAGCTGTGCGCGCTCGGCACCCACACCAAGGCGATGGCCGAGTTCCTCGCCGCCCGGGTGGCCTCGGGCGGCCTCACCGGTGCGCTGCAGAACCGGGACGAGAAGTTCGGGGACTACCGCACCTCGCACGCCGGGGCCGAGGAGAGCGCCGGACGCGGCGGTGACCAGGGCTTCGAGGGGTCGTACGGCAGCTCGTCGTGATCCGGACCCGCCGGCGCCGCGACCCCTCGTCGCGGCGCCGGTCGGGACCGGTCAGTTCCCGGTGGTCGGGCGGGTGCCCAGCTCGACCGTGACGGTGCGGTTGGCGCCACTGCGCGTGTAGGCGATCCGTACGTCGTCGCCGGGGCGCTGGCTCGCGACCGCGGCCGCGAGCTGGGCGGGTGTGGTGACCGCATCGCCGTCGACCGACACGATCACGTCACCGACCTGGAGTCCGGCCCGGGCCGCCGCGCTGTTGGTTACGACCTGTGTGACCTCGAGCCCGCCGGTGGTCGGCTGGGTCGCGACCCCGAGGAAGGCGCCCGACGGGCTCGGCGCGGTGCCCTGACCCTGGTTGCCCTGGCTCGGTGTCTGCGGCGTGGTCGGGTTGCGCTGGCCCTGGCCCTGACCCTGCCCGGGGAACATCGGCAGGTTGCCGCGGCCCTGGCCCGGGAACATCGGCACGTCGTTCCCGGAGGGCGTCGACACCGCCGCGCGGTCGTCGTCGTTGCCGACGCGGTCACCGACCGCGTAGCCGATGCCGAACATCACCGCGGCGCCGACGATCACCGCGACGGCGGTCAGGAGCCACCGGGGCACCGCCACGTAGTTACCGGTCCGCTCGGGTGCCGCGGCCGCGGGTGCCACGGCCACGGGGGGCTCGGACGGTCCGCTCGCCATCGGCTCGGCCGGCGTCTCCACGGGCCCGGTCGGGGTCTCGGCGACCGGGGTCTCGGCGACCGGGGGTGCGGGGACCGGCGGTGCGGGGACCGGCGGTGCGGGGACCGGGGCCTCCGGGGTCTCGGGGGTCGAGGGGGTCTCGTCGCTCACGGCGCGTCCTTTCGTGGGCCCCGCACGGGCGCCGGATCGGCGGCGTCTCGGGGCAGGCGACCATGGTGCCTGCTCCTCCCCCCGATCGGGACGCGGGGACTGTGAGCCCTCTCAGCGCACGCGCGAGCCCGCCCGGCACGGGGGCCGGGCGGGCTCGGGGGGGTGATGCGATGGTCGTGGTCAGTGGGTCACAGGGCGTCCGACCCCTCTTCGCCGGTGCGGATCCGGACGACCCGCCCCACGGGCGCCACCCAGATCTTGCCGTCACCGATCTTTCCGGTTCGGGCGTTGGTGGCGATCGTGTCGACCACCTGGTCGGCGATGGCGTCGTCGACCAGGATCTCGAGCTTGAGCTTGGGGACGAATTCCACCGTGTACTCGGCGCCCCGGTAGGTCTCGGTGTGGCCGCGCTGACGGCCGTGCCCCTGGATCTCGCTGACCGAGATCCCGTTCGCACCGATCTCGTGGAGCGCCACCTTCACGGCGTCGAGTTGAAACGGCTTGATGATTGCGGTGACGAGCTGCATGGGAGCCTCCTCAGCCCTTGTTCTACTCGGCGGCGAACGACGCCCCGACGGTCACGGTGTCCCCGGCGTAGCCGGGCGCTCCGTGCTCGAGGACGTCGAGGCCCTCCATCTCCTCCTCCGGACCGACCCGGAGACCGATGGTGGCCTTGATGACGAAGAACACGATCGCGGTCGTCACGACCACGAAGGCGAGCACGGCGACGATGCCGATCAGCTGCGAGACGAGCTGGTCGACGCCCCCGCCGTAGAACAGTCCGCCCTCGGTGGCGAAGAACCCGACCATCAGGGTTCCGAACACGCCACACGCGCCGTGGACGGAGATCGCACCGACCGGGTCGTCGAGCTTGGCCACCCGGTCGAAGTACAGCACGGCGAACACCACCAGTGTGCCGGCGAGCGCACCGATGATCACGGCGCCCCAGTTGTTCACGGCCGAGCAGCCGGCGGTGATGCCGACCAGGCCACCGAGGATGCCGTTCCCGGTCATGCCGACGTCGGGCTTGCCGGTGGTCAGCCACACCACGATGAGGGCACCCATGCCACCGGCGACTCCGGCGAACGCCGTGGTGAGGGCGATCCGTCCGACCTCGAAGTCGGCGGCCAGCTGGGAGCCGCCGTTGAAGCCGAACCAACCGAAGAACAGCACGAGCACACCGATGATCGCGAACGGGATCGAGTGCCCGAGGATGGCCCGCGGCTTGCCGTCCGGCCCGTACTTCCCGATGCGGGGTCCCAGGAACCACACGCCCATCAGCGCGGCCCAGGCGCCGGTGCTGTGCACGACGGTCGAGCCGGCGAAGTCGATGAACGGAGTATCCAGCTTCGACAGCCACCCGCCGCCCCAGACCCAGTGGGCCACGATCGGGTAGATGATTCCGGTGAGGATGGCGGCGAAGATCATGTACGAGATGAACTTGGTCCGTTCCGCCATCGCCCCGGACACGATGGTCGCCGCGGTCGCAGCGAAGGCGGCCTGGAAGATGAAGTACGTCGGGATGGTGAGATTGCCGAAGTCGAAGTACCCCGGATCGAGGAACCAGCCCTGATAGCCGAGCCAGTCGCTCCCCCCGCCGAAGGCGAGGGTGAATCCGATGACCCCGAACGCCAAGACGCCGATGATCAACGTCATGAGGTTCTTCATGACGATGGCCGCCGCGTTCTTCGCCCGGGTCAGGCCGGTCTCCACCAGCGTGAACCCGATGTGCATGAAGAACACCAGCACGGCGGCGACCAGGATCCAGATGTTGTCGAGCACCGCCTGGACCTCGGCGGCCTTGATTCCTCCCTGGGCGAACGCCGGGGAGGCTCCGAGGACGGTGACGGCGCCGCCGGCGAGCAGCGCCACGAGAAGCTTGCGTCTCACGGTGTGTCCTTTCGTCGCGGGCAGGCCACGGATGTGACCTGGGATCGCCGTGGACCGCGCCGTTGCGTCCGGTCGGCTGAGCCGAAAACTACGGATGCTTGTTTCCCGAAATCTTTCGACTTTGTTTCGTGCTCGTGAACAGCGTCGAGGCCGCCGATCGGGCCCCGGCCTCACTGTTGCTGTTGCTGTTGCTGTTGCTGTTGCTCCTGCTCGAGCGCGGGCATCGTCACCGGCGCCCGGGCCCCCAGGGTGACCCGTAGCGGTGACCCGGGTGCCTCGCTCCACGGTTCGAGCAACGTGAACGGCCCGCCGGGGAGCATGGGCTCGCCCCTGCGGATCTCGACGGCGGCCTCGAGCTCGACCGCGGCGCTGCCGTGGTGCACGCCCCGGAACGGGCACACGTCGTCGTAGTCGCGCCCGTGCCCGACCTTCACGTGCAGCTCGCCCACGTTGCGGCCGTTGGTGGGGTCGAGTGCGACCCAGCCCGCGTCGGGCAGCGCGACCTCGATCCACGCGTGGGTCTGGACGTGCACCACCGGGCGGTCGGTGCGCTCGGCGGTGGCGTCGTCGGCCGAGAACAGGTAGCCCGACACGTAGCGGGCGGGCAGGCCGACCGACCGACACAGCGCGACCGCGAGGTGGGCGAAGTCCTGGCACACGCCGGCCCCGCCCCGCAGCACCTCGGCCGCGGTGGTCCCCACCTCGGTGACGCCCTTCTCGTAGCGCACCGTCGATCGCACGAGGTCGTGGATGCCCCGGGCCGCGGCGAGTGCCGTCGGGCCCGCGTCGTCGGCGCACGCCTCGGCGCGGGTCCGCATGTCGGCGTCCCACTCGGTGTGGCGGGTGGCCTCGAGATACTCGTGGTGGCGGGCCACGAAGTCGCCGTCGGCCAGATCGGCGATGTCGGCGTCGGAGACCACTTCGCCGCGGGGGCTCGTCTCGACCGTGGCCTCGGCGACCACCTCGAGGATCCGGTGGGGGAGCCGTACGCCGAACGCGTCGACCCGGGTCCCCCAGTAGTCGGCGAACGACAGCGGTCGGGTGGCCGGGGCGACCCCGACGCGGTAGGTCACGAGACGCTGGTGCGCGTCGGTGACCGGGCACGCCCGCAACTCGTTGTGCGACTCGGCCACGGCCGGGTCGTACGCGAAGCGGGTGCGGTAGCGGATGTCGAAGCGCATCGCCGGCTACCGGAGGGGTTCCATGCTGCGGACCTCCTGGACCTGGAGGTCACCGGACGCGGTGTGGTGGAAGAACCGCTCGGCCAGGGCCTGGTGCACCGCCCGCAGGTCGGCCTCGAGCGACGCGGCGGTCGCCGCGAGGCCCGCGGTCATCACCTCGGCCACGTCGCCGTAGTCGAGCCGACCCCGCAGTCGCCCGATCCGGCGGGCCACCAGTGGGTGCTCCTCGAGCGCGATGCCGGTGGCGGCGTGGGCCGCCGCGTCGAGCAGCTGCGTGACGTGGGCGTTGGCGACACCGATCGAGTACCGCACGCTGCGGGGGAACACCGGCGAGAAGAGCAGGAGCGTCGCGACCGACCGCGCGTCGGCGGGCCGGCCGGTGCGGACGAAGGTCTCGCGGGCCGCACAGGTGCGCAGCACCGGCGCCCACGCCTCGAGCCCGGTCTTGTCCCGCCGCTCCAGCGCCGCGGCCTGGGTGCCGAGCACCCGGGTGGTGGTCCCGGCCCGCTCCATGTGGATCCCGAGCTCGAAGAACTGCGCGGCGTCGTCGCGCGACATCGTCTCGACCGCGACACCGATCACCGCGTGGGCGGCGCTCTTGACGAACCCGTACAGCTGCGCCGGGTGGTCGTCGAGGTCGCGCCGCACGTTGGTGGCGAAGAAGCGGAGGTAGAGGTCGTTGACCGACTCCCACAGCTCCGACGACACGAGCTCGCGCACCCGCCGGACGTTCTCGCGCAGCGCCCGGATCAGCGACGCGACCGAGCCCGGGTTGGCGCCGTCGATCACGCAGAACCCGGTGACGGTGACGCCGTCGACGGCGGTGTGGCGCTCGGCGAAGGCGTGCTCGAGCACCAGCGTGGCCAGGGCCCGCTCCCAGATCTCGCGCTGGTCCACCTGGGGGCTGGTGAGCACGCTCTCGGTGGTCACGTCGAGCACGCGCGCGGTGTGCTGCAACCGCTCCAGGTAGCGGCCGGCCCAGTAGAGGTCCTCGGCGAGACGGGCGAGCATCAGCGGGCCCCGGCGCTCATCCGCGGTCCCCGTCGCCGAGGAGCACCCAGGTGTCCTTCGATCCGCCGCCCTGCGACGAGTTGACGATCAGCGACCCTTCCTGGAGCGCGACCCGGGTGAGCCCGCCCGGGATCACCTCGATGTCGTCGCCCCGGGTGATCACGAACGGGCGCAGGTCCACGTGGCGGGGCCGGGGCACCCCGTCGACCAGGGTCGGGTGCCGCGACAGCGCCACCACCTCCTGGGCGATCCAGCCCCGGGGATCGGCCTCGATCTGCGCCCGCACCTCGGCCAGCTCGGCGTCGGTGGCCCGGGGCCCGATCACCACGCCGTACCCGCCCGCGCCGCTCACCGGCTTCACCACCAGCTGGTCGAGCCGGGCCAGCGCCTCGGCCCGCTGGTCGGGGTTCCACAGCAGGTAGGTCGGCACGTTCGGGAGGATCGGCTCCTCGCCCAGGTAGTAGCGGATGAGGTCGGGCACGAACGCGTACACGAGCTTGTCGTCGGCGGCGCCGTTGCCGATCGCGTTGGCCAGCGCGACGTTGCCCGCCCGCACCGCGGCGAGCAGGCCCGACACGCCGATCATGGTCTGCGAGCGGAAGCCCACCGGGTCGAGGTACCGGTCGTCGATCCGGCGGTAGATGACGTCGACCCGCTCGAGACCGTTGGTCGTGCGCATGTACACGACGTGGTCGTCGACCACGAGGTCGCGGCCCTCCACCAGCTCGGCCCCCAGCTGGCGGGCCGCGAACACGTGCTCGAAGTACGCGGAGTTGAAGGGGCCGGGCGTGAGCACGACGATGCGGGGCCGCGAGCCACCCGCGGGCGCGATCGCCCGAAGTGCCGAGAGCAGCAGCGGCCCGTAGTCGTCGACCCGGCGCACCGCGAACGCACCGAGCACCCGGGGCAGGATGCGGGCCACGGCCGCACGGTTCTCGAGCACGTAGGAGATCCCGCTCGGGTTGCGCACGTTGTCCTCGAGCACCCGGTAGGTGCCGTCAGCGTCGCGCACGAGGTCGATGCCTGCGACCAGGCACCGGGCGCCGTGGGGCACGTGGATGCCCATCGCCTCGCGGGCGAACCCGTCGGAGGAGGTGACCACGTGGCGGGGGATGATGCCGTCGCGGATCGCGGCCTGCTCGCCCGCGTACACGTCGTCGAGGAACTTGTTGAGGGTGCGCACCCGCTGGGCCAGCCCGGCCTCCACCCCGGCCCACTCGTCGCCCGGGATGATCCGGGGGAGCAGGTCCATCGGGAAGGTGCGCTCGAGGCCGTCCTCGTCGGCGGCGAGGGTGAAGGTGATGCCCTTGGTCCGGAACGACGCGTCCCGGAGCCGGGCCCGGCGGGCGAGCTCGTCGTCGCCGAGCTGGTCGATGAAGCGGATGAGGCGCTCGTAGTGGGGGCGGGGCCGCCCGGTCGCGGCGAAGGCCTCGTCGAAGAAGCCCTCGGGCTCGTAGTCGTGGAAGACCCCCTGCGCCACCGCCGGGCAGTCTCGCGCGCCCGGTCCGGGCCCGCCCCGTCGTGGCTGTGAACGTTCGGTTTCGGGGGTGGTTCCCGTGGCGGGTGCGGCGGGTCCGGCGGGGTCAGTTCCGGATCGCGATGGCCACGTTGATCGTGGCGGCGTAGGTGACCCACGCCAGGTAGGGCACGAGCAGCGCCCCTGCGAGCGGGGTCACCCGCCAGAACGCCACCAGGGTGACGGCGATGAGCGGGACGAGGAGGATGATCAGCCCCGCCGAGGCCCACAGGCGGTGGGCCCCGAAGAACACCACCGGCCAGGCCAGGTTCACCGCGAGTTGCAGCGCGAACAGCCCGAGCGCCCAACCCACCCCGGCTTTCGCCAGCACGACGACCGCGGCCACGGCCATGAGCGCGTAGAGCACGGTCCACACCGGGCCGAACCACGAACCCGGTGGGGTCCACGGCGGCAGGTCGAGGCCGTCGTACCAGGTCATGCGTCGGCCCGCGGGTCCGTCGGCGTCAGTGAGTCGGGTGGGTGTCGACGTAGCGCCGGCGGGCGTTTTCGACCTCCTGCTCCGCCGCCGCGGTTCCCTCCCAGCCCCGGGTCTCGGTGTCCTTGCCCGGCTCGAGCTTCTTGTAGACCTCGAAGAAGTGCCCGATCTCGTCGACGAGCATCGGGCGGTGCTGCTCGAGGTCGTCGATGTCGGCGATGTCCTTCCAGCGTGGGTCGCCCGCGGGCACGCACAGCACCTTGGCGTCGGGGCCCTTCTCGTCGGCCATCCAGAAGACGCCGATGACCCGCGCCCGCACGTGACAGCCCGAGAAGGTGGGCTCGTCGAGGATGATCAGCGCGTCGAGCGGATCGCCGTCCTCGGCCAGGGTCACGGGCACGAACCCGTAGTCGGCCGGGTAGGTGGTGGCGGTGAAGAGGTGGCGGTCGAGCCAGATCTCCCCGGTGTCGTGGTCCGCCTCGTACTTGTTGCGGCTGCCCTTGGGGATCTCGACGACGACTTCGATGTCCATGGAGCCAGTCTCGCAGCCGGGTGGGTCAGGTGTAGGCGTTCAGGAGCCGGGCGGCCAGGGACCGACGGCGCTCGCCCGTGCCGTCGGGGCCGAACACCTCGGCGTCGGCGGGGAGGCTGAGGAGGATGTGGTCGAGGTGACGGTCCCCGTAGACCTCGATCTCGACCTCGACGATCCCCGGGGCGGGGGCGCCGACCGGCTCGACCCGGTGGGGCGAGGGCAGGCGCTCGAGCGCGTCGGCGGCGACGCGGACCCGCACCCTGCGCACCTGGGCGGTGAGGTCGAACCACTCGGGGATGTCCTCGTGGTCCTCGGGCGGGTCGAAGTCGACGTCGCCGAGCTCGGCGTCGAGCATCCGGTCGACCCGGAAGAACTTGGCCACCGTCTCGGTGACGTCGCGCGCCCGCACGTACCAGCGCTCCCACTGGGCGAACACCCGCCAGGGGAGGATCTCGCGGTCGCGCGCGGTGTCGGCACCGTCGGAGAGGTAGCGGATCCGCAGCGACCGGCCCCGCTCGTGGGCCTGCTGCACGACCTCGAGGAACTCCGGGGTGTCGAGTGGCACCTGCAGCTCCACCTGCAGGTGCGCGCGCAGCTTCTGCGCGGCCCGGTCGAGGTGGGGCGCCGGTCGGGTCAGCAGGGCCCGCAGCGTGGTCGTGGCGATGAGCAGGCGCAGCGTGGTGTCGCGGTCGGGCGGCTCGGTGGTGAGGTCGCGCAGCCAGTGGCCGTCGTCGACCGAGAGGTGGTCGTCGGTGAGCAGGAACGCCCCGCTCTGGTCGATGAGCTCGCCCGTGTCGTCACGGAAGGCGAGGAACAGCACCGGATCGAGCACCTCGCGCAGCTGCGTGGGAGTGATCCCGACCGTGGCGGCGGCCTCGTCGAGCGGCACCGAGCCCTGCTCCTCGGCGAGGGCGAGCACCTCGCGCAGGATCTCGAACTGGCGGGCCCGGGTCAGCGCCGCCATCAGCGGGCGCCGTTCCCGGCCACGGCCCGGAGGTGGTCGCGGACCAGACCGACCAGCTCGGGAGGCGCCTCCACCACGGCGTTGCCCCGGAACCCGAGGACCCGGACCAGGAACGCCTCGTGGTGACGCACCGTGAGGCTGATGCGGGCGTGGTCGGTCGCCTCGTCGACCACGGTCCCGCCGAACTCGTCGACGAACGCGGGTACGTGGTCGATCGCCACCCGCACCTGCGCCTCGAGCGGCGCGTCATGACCCCACGAGTTGGGGTCGAGGTCGAACGCCTTGTCCATGTCGAACCAGTCGGGCACGGTCACCGTGCCTGGGGTTCCCATCCGTGTGAGCGCAGTGCCGTCGGTGGTCGTGCGGATCCGGTCGAGGCGGAACCGGCGCATCTCGAGGTCGCGCGAGCGGTCGCCGCCGGCCAGGTACCACCGGTTGCGCCAGACCCCGAGCGCCCACGGCTCCACCACCCGGGTCGATCCGTCGTAGTCGAACTGCACCGGCACGCCGTCGGCGATCGCGTCGCGGAAGTCGTCGACGAGGTCGTGCACCGCCACCACGACCCGGGCGGCCCGGTCGTCGACCTTCGACCCGATCGCACCGGCGGGGCCGTCGGCGACGCCCGCCACGGTGACCGCGGCCGCCGCCCAGATCAGGTCCCGGCGCTCGGCCGGGGAGAAGAACGGCGGTCGCAGCCGGTACCGGTGCTCGGTCTCGTCGTAGTCGGCGACGATCCCCCAGTCGGTGGCCAGGCTCTCGAAGTCCCGCCGGATCATCCGGCGGACCGCCTCCCACTCGGCCGAGCCCCGGTCGAGGTCGGGTCCCCCGGGGTCGTCGCGGTACCCGGGCACGTCCCGACCGATCCCGTCGAGGGTCACGCCGTCGCGCCGGTGCTCGCCGAGGTAGGCGGCGAGGCGCAGGATGCGGTCGGTCGGCGACGGGGGCATGGACGTCCGGGACTCGGGGCCGGGTGGCTCGGGCCGGGTGGGCTCGGGCCGGGTGGGCTCGGGCCGGGTGGGCTCGGGCCGGGGCGGCTCGGGGGAGGTGCTCGATTCTGTCCTATCCACACGGTGTGCCGCGGGGGTCCGGATCGGGCGGTTCGGAGCCCGGGCCCGTCGGTACGATCACGGCGTGGTCCCCGCGTTCGCCGCCGACGACCCGGCGGCGGTCCGCCACTTCTCCGAGGCGGGCTGGGTCGCCACCGCCGACGCCGACGGGTCGGGGCCGACCCCCGAGCGGCTGCGCGCTTGGGCCGACGAGCTCGCCGACCTCGATCCGGCCGTCGGGGTCCTCCACTACTTCGAGGAGACCGACTGCGGCCCGGCCCGGTGTCGCAGCGAGCACTTCGTCGAGGTCCACGCCGGACTGCGGGCCTTCCTCACCGAGGGCGCCATGCCCGCCACCGCCGGCGCGCTGCTCGGAGAGCCGGCGGTGCTCTACAAGGAGAAGTGCAACTACAAGCTCCCCGGTGGGGCCGGCTACTCGCCCCATCAGGACGCCCCCGCCTACCGGTTCGTCGAGACCCACGTGTCGTGCATGGTCGCGATCGACGACGCCACCGTCGCCAACGGCTGCCTCGAGGTGGTGAGCGGCGCCCACGACCGCATCTGGCCCCAGGACGAGCGGGGCTGCATCGCCCCCGAGGTGGTGGCGACCATGCGCTGGGAACCGGTCGAGGTGCCCGCCGGCGGGACGCTGTGGTTCCACTCGCGCACCCCGCACCGGAGTGGGCCCAACCGGTCCGACCGGCCCCGCCGCGCGCTGTACCCGACCTACAACGCGGCGCGTGAGGGCACGTTGCGCGACGAGTACTACCGGGCCAAGGCGGCCGAGCTCGCCGACGACGAGCCCCGACGGGTCTCGTTGCTCGGCGACTTCGAGGGGCGGATCGTCGGGTGACCACCGTGGCCGAGGTGTGCGATCTCTTCGCCCGCCGGGGCGGGGAGCGCTACGACGAGGACGTCACCCAGACCGACCACGCGCTCCAGTGCGCCGCGTTGGCCCGCCGGAACGGCGCCGACGACGCGCTGGTGGTGGCCGCGTTGCTGCACGACGTCGGGCATCTCCTCGACCTCGACCGCGGGGGCGCGTACGCGCCGGGGGTCGACCGACGCCACGAGGTGATCGGCGTCGAGTATCTCGCTGCGGTGTTCCCGGCCGAGGTCACCGATCCCGTGCTCCTCCACGTCGAGGCCAAGCGCTACCTGTGCGCGACGGAGCCCGCGTACTCAGCGGGTCTGTCAGCCGGTTCACAGCGCAGCCTCGCCGTGCAGGGTGGCCCGATGACCGCCGCCGAGGCGACCGCGTTCCTTGTCCGACCGGGTGCGGAGGCGGCGATCCGACTGCGCCGCTGGGATGACGCGGGCAAGGTCGTCGGCCTGCACCGACCGGCCTTCGCGTCCTACCGCCCGGTGCTCGATGCCCTCGCAGGCAGCGGTCAGAGGATCTAGCCCGAGGCCGGCTCGGACACCGGCCGGAACGGCGTCCCGATGGATGGTCTGCATCTCCGCCTGGCTCTCGGTCTCGGAGACTCGTGGCGATCGGATCGTGCGATCGAGGAGGTCCGCTGGTGGTCGACGAGCAGGCGTCGAGGATCCGACTGTTGTTGGAGGGGAAGTTCGACGTGGAAGCAGCCGCCTCTCTCACGGATCGCCCGGTGGGCGGATGGTCCCCGCTCGTCACCGAGCGCACGTTGGTGGAGCGTCTGACGACGCTCCGATCCGAGGTCGTCGCCGAGATGCACCAGGAATTCCGGGCCCAGACCTGGCGACTGCTCACCGCGCTGCTCGCAACGCTGACGGTGATGATCGCGTCGTTCGGGGTGATCCTGACCGTCGTCGCCCGTTCGTGAGGGGGGCGTGGTCGGTCTGCGGGCTCAGGTGATGGCTGCGGCGTCGCAGATCGCGGTGTAGGCACAGTTCCGGCAGTGCTCGCCGGGGGTGGGCGCGAACTCGTGATCGCCGGCCACCCGACCGGCCACGCCCCGGACCCGGTCGAGCGCCGCGTCGATCCAGGTGTCGTCGAGGTCGACGCGCACCAGCGCCCCGGTGAGCGGGTAGTGGTGGGCGACCACCACGCGGTTCGCCCACGGCCAGGTGGCCCGGGCCAGCCACCCGTAGACGCCGAGCTGCAGGTCGCCGCGGAGCTGCTCGGGCGTGCGGACCGCCCGGGTCACCTTGTGGTCGCGCACCTCGACCGCGTCCGGCGCGGTCCGCACGACGAGGTCGCTGATCCCGTGGATGCGGACGCCGTCGGTGGTCTCGGCCCGGAACCGGTGCTCGACCCCGAGGATGTCGGCCGGAGCCAGCCGCTCCTCGGTGAGCGCCCGGGTCACGAGGGCCTCGGCCTCGGCGAGCCGGGCCGGGTCGTCGGGCATCGCCTCACTCACCCAGGCCTCCCGCACCGCTGCGACCGCGGTCGGGATCCCCGGGGTGAGGTCCGAGCCGGTGCCCCGGTCGCGATGGGCCGCGTAGCCCGCCTCGAGCCCGGCGTGCACGACGGTGCCGAAGCGCCACGGCTCGGGAGCCTCGGCCCGGTCGGTCGGGATCCGCTCCACGTAGCCGAAGCGGTAGCGCCGGGGACAGGTCTCGTAGGTCGTGGTGGACGAGACGGAGAACGCCCGCCGGGCAGCACCGGCGTCGGGGCGGGAGGGAGTGGGGTCGCTGGGCATGGGGTCATGCTCGCACGGGGGTGTGACACGACCGCCCGGGCTGCCGGTCAGTAGCCCGTGCAGACGAACTCGATCGCCCAGGAGTCCTCCTCGCACGTGTACCCGGCCTCGGTGAGGCGGGCGACGATGGCGTCGGCGTCGTCGGGGTCGAAGGACAGGCACGCTCCGTCGAAGAGCGATTCGCTGCGGGTGCCGAACTCGGTCACCACCGCCTTGGGCAACCACCCCCCTGGATCTGGGCGTCCACGGCACCACGTCGATCCATTCGATCCCTTCGAGTTCCGCACGGTCCCAGTCGAACTCGTTCCACACCCGTTCGATCGCATCGACGAGGGCGCGGGGGACGAAGAGGATCTCGTCGCTGTACTCGCCGTACACGAGGGTGGTCGGCAGTGTGATCGGCCCGGCGATCTCGAAGACGTCGGGGATCTCGATCTCCTCGTCCTCGTCTTCGTCCTCGTCCTCGTCGTCCAGATCGTCGAGGTCGGCGTCGACGGTCGGGTCGGTGGGCTCGTGGGACGCGTCGGGCGCGGCGGCGTCGGGCGCGGGCATCGGGGCTCCTCGGGGTCGTGGTCACGGGGACGATCCGACCATGACGCGGCGCTGGGACACCCGAGTCCGGCGTCTGCGCCTCAGGTGCTCCAGAGGGCCTGGCGCAGCCCGGACGTGCGCTGGACGGAGGTGCCCACGGCGGCCCGGACCGAGTCCTCGCGCGCGACGACGGTGACCTGGGTCCGGGCCCGGGTCACCGCCGTGTAGAGCAGTTCCCGGGTCAGCAGCGGCGACGGCGCGGGCGGGAGGGTCACGACCACGTGCCCGAACTCCGAGCCCTGGCTCTTGTGCACGGTCATGGCCCACCAGGTCTCGAGCCCGCTGACCTGGGCCGGGGCGAAGGTCCGGTCGCCCTCGAACACCACCCGGGTCGCGCCCTCGGGCGTGACGACGGTCAGGCCAACGTCGCCGTTGAACAGGCGGGTGCGGTAGTCGTTGGCCGTCGCGATCACCGGCCGCCCCCGGTACCACCGGCGTCCGATGGAGTCGTCGTCGAGGTGGGCGCGCAGCGCGGCCTCGATCCGCTCGGTGATCCGGCGGCGGCCGAGGTCGCCGTGGTGGGTCGCGGTCAGGACCTTGCACGCCGTCGCCGCCGCGATACCCGTCGGTCCGGCGTCGGGGTCGCCGGACCGGGCGATCCGGACAACCTCGCGCGCGTGCTCGATCACGGTCTCGAGCAACCCGTCGACGCCCGCGGCGTCGTCGGGCTCGATCCAGGTGAGCTCGGGTCGGGCGTCCGCCGCCGGTGGTTCGCGCAGGAGCACCAAGGCCTCGTCGGCACGCCCGAGTCGGATGTGGTCGGCGAGCGCGGCGATGCGCGAGTCGGCGGTGAAGCGGTGCACGCGGTCGAGCACCACCACCTGCTCGGCGAGCCGGGCGGTGACGGGGTTGGTCGGGGCGACCATCGTGCCGTCGGCCACCGGCCCGACGATCTCCCCGAGCACGGCCCCGGCCTCGATGCTCACCAGCTGGAACGGGTCGCCCACGAGCACCACGGTCGCGTCGGGGCGCACCGCCTCGAGCAGGCGGGCCATCAACGGCAGCGCGACCATCGACGTCTCGTCGACGATGACCAGGTCGTGGGGGAGCGGGTTGTCGCGGTGGTGGCGGAAGCGGGTCGCGTCGGGCCGCCCGCCGAGGAGCCGGTGCAGGGTGGAGGCGGTGAGCCGGGTCGTCCCCGTGGTCGCGGTGGCGTCGGTGGCGGCGTCGCCCCCGGCCTGCTCGAGCGCCTCGGTCATGCGCGCCGCGGCCTTGCCCGTCGGGGCGGCGAGCGCGATCTGCAGCGGCCGGTCGGGGTCCTGCAGCTGTCGGGCCACCGTGATGGCCCGGGCGATGGTGTGGGTCTTGCCCGTGCCCGGGCCGCCTGCGACCACGGCGAGGCGGCGGGTGAGGATGACCCGGGCCGCCTCGCGCTGGCGGTTGGGCCGGGCCTCGGGCCGGGCGGGATCGGGCCGGGTGGGATCGGGGTCGGGGTCGGGGAGCGCTGCGGCCAGGGCGGCCTCGAGCGCATCCGACGGGGCGAGGCAGCCGCCGGTGGCCGCGGCGCGGGCCCGCAGGTCGGCCGCGACCTGCGCCTCGTAGCGGTGGTAGCGGTCGGTCCAGCAGCGGCCGGTGGCGGGGTCGAGCACGAGCGGGGCGGCCCGGCCGTCGACCACCCGGTCCTCACCCGGGGCCCGGGTCAGCGGCGACGCCGCGAGCGCGGCGATCCACGCGTCGGGCTCGGGCCACGGCAGTGTGGGCACGGGGCCATCCGCCTCTTCACCGTCGACGGCGACCGGCACCGCGTGTTCGGCGACGGTGCGCAGGTCGGCGCACACGTGCCCGAGGCGCGGGGCGCGGGTGGCGACGGCGAGGCCGAGCACCAGGGCCGGGTCGGTGGTGCCGGTAACCCGGGCGATCGTGCCGGCCACGTGCACGTCGGTGGCGGCGAGGATCCCGGCCTCGACGAACGGGCGCAGGCACTCGGTGACCGGATCGAGGTGGGGGGCGCGGGCGGTGGGGCTCACGGGGTCACCGCCGGGCGCACACCGGCGAGCAGGTCGCTCGTCGCCACGACGAGTTCCGGCGGCACGTCCCACGAGAACACGCCGTGCGGTCCCTGGTCGGTGGTCGGGGTGTCGAGGCCGACCATCCCGCGCACGAACAGGTAGGCCCCACCCGCGAGGTGCGTGGCGGGGTCGTAGCCGGGGAGGCGCCAGCGCAGGTAGCGGTGGACGGCGACGCAGTAGAGCAGCATCTGCAGCACGTAGTGCGCGTGGGCCATCTCCTCGGCGAGCCGGTCGGGGTGGAAGTCGTCGATGGTCGGGGCCCGCTCGGGTCCGCTGATGCGGTTGGTCTTGTAGTCGCACACGACGAAGCGGTCGGGCGTACCGTTCGTCCCCCGCACCCGGAACACGGCGTCGATCGACCCGGTGAGCTGCCCGACGAGGTCGACGGGGAAGAGGCCGGCTGCACACCGGTCGGCCCAGTCGCGCAGCGGCCCTTGGGGTGCGTACCGCCGGACCAGCGCGCCGAGGTCGGCCATGGTGACCGGCGCGACGTCGGCCCGGTCGTCGGGGAGCCGCAGGTCGAAGGCCAGCTCGTCGAGGCGATCGGTGGGCGGGAACGAGCGCAGCGTGCGGGAGGCGTCGCCGAAGCGCGGGCCGAGGGGCGAGTCGATGGCGGCGACGAGCCCGGCGACGAGCGCGTCCGCGTCGAGGCGCGACGTGCTCGACCAGCGCAGGCGTTCGGCGATATCGGCGGCGAGATCGCCGGCGAGCGCCGCCGAGGTGAAGTCGACCTTCTCGAGCACCGAGTGCACCAGCGTGCCGAACTCCCGGCCCGCGGGCATCGTCCCGAGCGGCAGCGCCGCGCCCTCGGTGGCCGGGGCGACCGGGTCGCCCGGTCCGGGGGCGGGGCCGGTGGGCTCGTCGCCGGCGCCCTTGTCGCCGTCGGTCACGTCCTCGGGGTCGGTGACCGTCTCGAGGTCGTCGGCACCGGGTGCGGCCACCCGGCCGGTCACGCCCGGGGCCTCGTCGTCGATCCGGCCCCGGGCGATGATCCCGGTGAACGACCACCGCCGGGCCCGGCGGGGCAGCGCGCGGTCGAACACCGCGACCTCGGGCTCGGCGCCCCGCACGCCGCCGCCGGTCGGGTCGGTCCATTCCGTGTCCGGCTCCGGGACCGGCCGGTCGACGGTGGTCACCTCGACCAGGCCGTCCCGGGCGAACGTGGCCGCGGCCCGCGCCGTGAGATCGGGGTCGGGGCGCAGCGAGAACGGGTCCTTCACTGCGGGATCGGGGTCGTACTCCTCGGAGACGATCCGACCGTCGGCATCGCGCGCGAAGAGCAGGCGGGTGAGCCCGTTGTCGGCGCCGCCCTTGCCGAGGCTCCACCACAACGCGGTGTGGTGGCGGGCCCGGGTGAGCGCGACGTAGAGCTGGCGCAGGTTCTCGCCCCGCAGCTCCCGCTGGGCCCGCTTGCGCCGCGCCTCGTATGCCTTCTTGTCGGGCCACTTCGCGCCGGCGATCGAGCCGACGTCGACCTCGAGCCGACCGTCGTCGGTGCGGTACACGACGTCCTTGACCGCCACCAACCCACCCCGCCACAGCGTGGGGACGCACACGACCGGGAACTCGAGTCCCTTGGCCGCGAAGAGCGTCATGATCTGCACGGCGGCGGCCTCCGACTCGATCCGGCGGGCCGTGATGTCGTCCTCGGAGTCGCCGGCGTGCTCGGCGGCGAGGGCGTCGAGCGCGTCGAGCAGGGCCGGGGCGCTCGTCCCTCCGGGTCCGGCCACCTGTAGCAGCTCGGCGACGTGGGCGAGGTCGGTCACCTCGCGGTCGCCGTCGGGGCCGGCGAGGCGGCGGGCGACGACGCCACTCTCGTTCCACACCCGGGCGCAGAACGCCGCAGCGCCCCGGCGACCGAGCAGCGCACCCCAGGTGGCGAGCCGCTCCTGGAACTCGCCGAGCTCGTCGTCGTTCGCCGTTGCGATCCGTGTCGCAGTCCAGTCGGAGAACCATGACAGGGCGGCGGTCCGGGCCCGGTCGGGGTCGGAGGGGCGGGCCACCGCCTCGAGCAGCCAGCGCCACTGGGTGGCCGCCGGGGAGGCCAGCACCGACCCGACGCGGGTGATGGTGGCCGGGATCCCGTGGCGTTCGAGTGCGGCGCGCAGCGGCGGGGCCTCGTTGTGCCGCCCGACCAGGATCGCCACGTCACGAGGGGCCAGGCGGTGGGCCGGGGTGGCGCCCACCTGCGGGACCTCGACGGAGTCGAGGAGGGCGCGGACGTGGGCGGCGACGTCGTCCTCGATCGTCTGCTCGGTGATCCCGGTGAGGAAGAACTTCCCGTGCTTCTCGACCGGCAGGTCGGCGTCGGCGACGAACCGGATCGACAACGGGACGACCGGGGTGCCCTCGGCATCGGTGATCCGGCGACCGCGGTGGTCGGGAGCCGGCTCCACCGACGTGAAGGCGATCGTGGGTGCGCCGAACGTGGCGTCGGCGAGCACGCCGTCGAGGGCGTCGAGCATCGCCCCGTCGGAGCGCCAGTTGTGCGTGAGGGTCGTGCGCGTGTCGGCCGCCTCGACCGCCGCGAGATAGGTGTGCACGTCGGCACCCCGGAACCGGTAGATCGCCTGCTTCGGATCACCCACCAGCACGAGGCGGTGGCCGGGGCCGCGGAAGATCCGCGCGAAGATCTCCCACTGGATCGGGTCGGTGTCCTGGAACTCGTCGACCATGCCCACGCGGAAGCGGCGCTGCACTGCCTCGAGCACGTCTGTGTCGTCGAGGCCCTCGCGCAGACGGCCGAGCAGGTCGTCGAAGGCGAGCGTTCCGGCGCTGCGGCGGCGGTCGGTCACTGCGGCGAGGGCCCGCTCCACGAGCTCGCGGCACCGCACGGCCTGGCGAAGCGCCGGGTTCTCCTCCAGCAACGCCGGCGGGACGTCGGCCGCCGGCACCGGCCTGATCCCGGGGTTGCCGAGCACCCGCTCGACCGCCCGGGCGAGCGCATCGAGCTTCGGGAGCTCGGCGACGCCGGTGGGATCGGCGACGGCCTCCTGCACCAGGAGGTCGGTGCACACCTGGCGGACGAGCTGCTTGCCGTCCTCGACCAGCCGGGCGTCGGGGTCCCCGGGGGCGGCCACTCCGAGGGTGCCGAGCACCTGCTGGGCGAAGCCGTGGATGGTCGAGATGGTGGCGGCGTCGAAGTCAGCCACCGCGCGGGCCAGGCGCTCGGCCCGGACGGAGCGGTCGGTGGCGGCGAGCGCAGCGAGCCACGGCTCGTCGAGCGGCGCAGTGGGGTCGGCGAGGATCGCCGCGGTCTCGGCCATCCGGCTGCGGACCCGGTCACGTAGCTCGGCGGCAGCGGCCCGGGTGTAGGTGACGATGAGCAGCTGCTCGATCGGGAGGTCGATCTCGGCGAGCATGCGGGTCGCGAGCGCGGCGAGGGTGAAGGTCTTGCCGGTGCCGGCGCTCGCACCGATCGCGGTGAGGCCTTCGGGGAGGGGTCCGGCGAGATCGAACACGTCCACGGTGCTCATGCGTCGTCCTCGCCGGCGTCGTCGGTGGTGGGCTCGGTCTCGAGGTCCATGGCGGTGGCGTCGACGGTGCCCCACAGCACCTCGGCGAAGCGCTCGGCCCGGAAGTCGGCGTCGCCGTCGGGGTCGTCGTCGCGCACGGGGAGGCCGAGGATGTCGTCGACGCCCGCGTTGTCGAACGCGAGGCGGACGAACACGTCGTCGCCCGCGCCCGCCGACGTCTGGAACGCACCTTCGTCGGTGTGCCAGGCAGATCCCAGGTCGGCGTCGGGCTGCTCGACCAGCTTCCGACTGAACTCGGGGAACAGTGGCAGTGGCTCGCGGGTCGCGCGCTGCATCAGGTCGACGACCGTGCCGAGGGCGCGGCGGGCGGCCTCGGCCCGCTCGGCGCCGGCCGGGAGGCGGGGCACCAGCTCCACGGCCACGATCTTCTTGTCGGCGCGGCACACCCGGACGCTGCGCCACTCCACGTCGGGACGTGCGGCGCACAGCACCATCAGCTCGATCCAGTGCTCGAGGTAGTGGTGGTCCTTGAGTGACGAATAGCTGATCCGGGCCGGACCCGGCCGACGATCGGGGTGATCGGGCTGGTCGTCCTCGTGGCCGGCCCGGCGGTCGTGGTTGGCCACGATCCGGGTGCCGTCGTCGAGGGTGACCTCCACCGGCACGGTGCGGGTCTCGAGCGGATCGACGCCGAGGGTGCGGGCCCGGGCGAAGATCTGATCGACCTTCCCCTTGATTCCGGTCAGGGCGTCGTCGCCGAGAGGTCCGGGGGGGAGGGCGCCCGACGCCCGCTCCTGCGCGGCCCAGCGGTCGTCGGGCAGTCCGGCGCAGCGGGCGGTGATGAGCCGATCGGCCACGTGCCACGCGTCGAGGCCGCCGAGGGCGAGCGCGAACTCGTCGGCGGTGGTCGCGTCGGTCTCGTCGGGGATGTGGGCGCCGAGGCGCTCCCGGAAGAAGTGGTGCACCGGGTTGCGCAGGAAGCGGGTGACCTGCGCGCCGACGAGGACCGGCGGCGGCGCCACCGCCTCGAGCGGCTCGGGGAGGAACTCGGGCAGGTCCGGCGCGCGGTCGCGCACGGCCGCGGCGCCGGCGCACGCCACCGGGTCGAACGACCACGGTCCCGGGTGCCCGAGCGCACCGGGGGCGAAGACCCGGGCGTCGAACGGCTGGTGGGGGTGGCGCGTCTCGATGCGTGACCACGGGTCGACCGGTCGTTCGGCCCCGGGTTCGGCGGGCGCGAGGGTGGCGACGATCGTGTCGCGTAGCTCGGCGAGGGTGACCGCGGGCGGGACCTCCTCGTTGGTGCGCTCGCTGTGGCCCGTGCGGGTGATCACGAGGTGGTCGCCCGCGGCGAGCACCGCTTCGAGCAGGGCCTGACGGGTCTCGGCGCGTGGGTCGCGGTCGCCGAGGAGCGGATCGACGGCGGTGAGGTCGTCGCCGTCGGTGTGGGCGGGGCCGGTGCCGTCCTCGTCGAACCCGAGGATGCACACCACCCGGTAGGGGAGCCAGCGCAGCGGCGTGAGCGACGTCACGGTCACCCCGCCCCGGAGGAGCTCCGAGCGCCGGGGCGCGCCGCCGAGGCGCTCGGTGACCAGCGCCCGCACGTCGGCGAACCCGACCCGGAGGTCGTCGTCGGGCGCGCCGAGGCGGGCGTCGTCGATCGCCTCGGTGATGGCCCGGGCGAGGCGCTCGGCCTGCCAGTCGTCGGCCCGCCGGGGGTCGAGGAAGTCGCGGGCCGCCTTCACGAGCAGCTCGCCCCAGGCGACGAGCGAGTGGTCGGTGGCGATGCGGTCACGGAGATCGGCGAGGCGGGCGACGAGGTCGGCGAGCGCCCCGGCGATCTCGGCCGCGCCCCCCTCCACCGGATACGGGGCCACGCCGCCGGGCCCGAGGGCGAGGTCGGTCTCGACCACCGCGACCCCGGTGAGGAGGCGGTCGAGCCCGGCCCGCCACGAGTTGTCGGCGAGCGGCGGGTCGAAGCCGAACCGGGCCCGGTCGTCGGCGTCGAGGCCCCAGCGCACGTGCGTGGCCTCGGTCCACTCGGCGATCGACGCCACCGCGGCGTCGTCGAACCCGAAGCGGGCCCGCACCGCGGGCAGCGACACCAACCCGACCAGCTCCGACGCGCTCGCCCGCCCGGCCACCAGTGCGAGCAGCGCCTCGAACGCGGCGAACAGCGGGTAGTCGTCGCGCAGGCCGCGGTCGGTCACGCGGTAGCGCAGCCGGGGCGGACCGTCGCCGCCGCCACCCGATCCCGCGCCAGCGCTCGATCCGGCGCTCGATCCGGCGCTCGGGCCGAAGCCGGCGCTGATGAGCGGCGCGTACGTCTCGATCTTGGGGCAGAGCACGACGACGTCGTCCTCGGTGAGGGTGGGGTCGTCGGCGAGGAGGTGCAGGATCGCGTCGCGC
>Ga0194129_10000795_pt1 | contig 57293 bp, 53 predicted proteins | sample TA2KigCa35mmetaG_FD_150862 | JGI IMG/M metagenome (GOLD analysis project Ga0194129, IMG submission 150862) | Freshwater microbial communities from Lake Tanganyika, Tanzania - TA2015038 Kigoma Deep Cast 35m | ecosystem: Environmental > Aquatic > Freshwater > Lake | place: Tanzania: Lake... | reverse complement strand
ATGAAAAAGAAAATTTCTTGCTTTTTATTTGTTTTTTTATTCAGGACTCATTAAATAAATAAAAAAACAAAATAACTATTTGACATATCTTATTTTATATTATAAATAAATAATTATTACTTTCTTATAATGCAAATTATCATGGTATTTAATATATCAAAAGACAATAAATTACTGTGATATTATTGACTTTTTAAGAATAATTAGTAAAAAATGACACTCTAAAAAGGAGACAGTTATGAGTACATTATATAAACTTAGTCTGTTTATAATGGCAACATCCACAGTTTTTCTTATGGGGTACCCGTAAAAAAACTTCCTAGACAACCTTAGGGCCCCTATTTTTTAGGGGCCTTGTTTTCTTGCTTTGTTTCCGCTTCAACATTTTCTCCTAAAATCAAAGAAGGATTAAGTTGGTATTTTGCTCGACATCCTATTTTATTCAAAGTAAGATCTCGGCAGTTGAAAATCCATTCCAAAGTATATCTTCCCAATTTCTTTGATAGGAACTTTGTATGAACCTTAATACACATCTTGATGCTTTCGCCCTTAAGATTAGGCAAAATGGGTATTACATTTAATTTTGATAGCTTTGTCGTTTCTTCAGATCCATTCATAATACCAACACCCGCTTGACATAAAAGATCTACAGTTCGTGTTCCTGTAAGGTCAAAGGTACGAATTTCATTCATCGCAACGGAGGAACGAACCTCAGCAGGCATTCCCATAACCTTGGGATTATGAAAAAAACCTTTTTGAAATAAAAGGTTATGACGATAGAGATCTTCTATCGTTTTAATCTCTCCGTGTTTTTTTAAATAATTCTCACTAACCCACAACTGTTGAACAAAATCATAATAGGGAAAATAACTATACGTCTCTGTATCGTCTTTTATTTCTGAGGTAAAATAAAACTCGTTAATTTCTTGTTCTTCATAAAAAACATCATCTAATTGTTTCAAAGAAGGATTAATCCTTGGATTTTTCGTTATAAAATCCAAAAAATAAGGAATAATGAAGTGTTCTAAAAGAGTTTGTGGGCCCGTTATTTTTATCTCACCCTGCAGATAGTCTTTTTGGGAATCTATCTTTTCATATAAAAATTCAAAGGATTGCGATGCCCTTTTACATTGAGGGTAAAAATCTAATCCTTCTTCATTTAACTCAATAGCCGTTGGATTTTGTTTGCGTAAAAATATTTTTTTTCCAAGTTTTTTTTCAATTCGCTGAACATAAACGTTAATAGACGAAGGAGAAATTTCCAGCTGTTCGGCTATTTTCTTGGGTTCCCGGCATTCTTTAACAGCGCAAATAAAATTTACATCTGTTGTTGTAAAATCATTTTTTATGCTTGACATCAATTTCATCTTGTATTAAAAGTTACTAACAATGTGTTATTACACTACAATATAGTTACAAAGTAAAGTAGCAATTGTAATAGAGAACACGGTCTGTTTCAAGGGTAGAAACGACCACACTCATGAAGTGTATTGGCTGAATAGGCCCGGGGGGATCTTGCACCAGATCGACGTAATGTCAAAACCCGCCTCCGGGTTCTCTCAGAGGGAGTGTCGTCCGACCATCTTGCCTCCCAAATCTCAAAAGCGGGCGACACTCTACTTTTAGAGTAGGGAGAAGAAATGAAAGAAACCCTCTTGCACATTTCTTCTCCCTTTTTTTATGTCTTTTTGAACATCGATAACTTCCTAAAAACCCCTGTATCATAGGCTTTTGGCACGGGAACAACCCCCATTAACCAATTTAAAATATCACTGTCTGTGCAGTGAAGAAGCGTTTCAAAATCCTTTAATTCTGCTGGGGTTAAATTGCTTATTTCTTGTTCTGCAAAGGTTCTGAGCAAAAATTCTGTTTCTTTCATACCCCTCTTAGCACAAAGATAGAATAGTTTCTTTATATGATAATTTTCTAAACTTTTATCCATTATGGCACCCAATCCAAGTTAAACCCTTGCCACCCTACGAAGGGAAAAACGGGTGGCGGATTTGTTTTTGCCTGCCTTAAAAGATAGCATGCATGATCTGTATCCGTAGAATGTTCTAAAAATCCCATGGCTCTTAAGACATCGCTAAGGATAAATTCGGCAAAAGCCGGTGTTGAAATTAGGTCTTTTGGAGGATTTCCTATAATTTTCCGCCAGAAAGAATTGGGTTTTATGGAAGGTTCTTGGTTAACCAGAACCCCATAATCATAAGTTTCTTTTGTCTTATGAAGACTGACAAAGGTTCGAAGACTATCGTGCTCCCCTCTGTTCAAAAGGTCTGCCATTGAATAAAAAGGATCAACCCACTGCCCCTGGAGATTCCGACAGTAAAAAGAAATATCTTGGGAAAAGCACAGACGATCCCTTTGAAGACGTTGCTGGTATTCTTCCAAAGACCATGTGTTTTTGACCACACCCCAACCATGGGTCGCCCCCTCTTGGATGGCTTTTAGGACATGGTGATGGTGATCAATGAGGCTATAAAAATGTCCCACGACCTCATGAACGGCCAAAGCCTCTCCTCCATCATAAACGCCGTCTTGGATCAAAATTTTATGGTTTGCAACCATTGCTGGGGCATACCGGACCTGTGCAGGTCTAAGGCTTGAAAAAGGAATTAAGATCTTTTTGGTCAAGTATTTTCTACTTTTTATTTGAAAAATCGTAAGTTATTTTTTTCTTAGTGCGCACGTAACATTTTTACCCCAATACCTTCAGAAAGCAAACTTACTATAAGAGTATTAAGACTAACACCTTCTATTTTAGAAAGTTCTGTTAATTTTTTATGTAATGTTTTTGGAGTTCTAACAACCCATTTACCACTAAAAGAATCCTTACAAGGCTGAGGAACTGGGCGCCCAAGTTCTGTCATTGTTCTGATCCAAGAATTAATAGAATCTTCTAGGTTATGAACAGCCTCTTCAGGAGTTGATCCATCTGCTATGCATCCATTTAACTCTATGGCTTCAGCAAGATAGCCACCCCCTTCTTGGTCTGACAATTTTCTTACAGTAAATGCATAATCAATCATAATAGATATCCATTTTAATATTTTGAATCATTAAATGATACCGTTTGATCCTATCAAAAAAGTAATTGTTTCCATATTTTTTACTCGACAAGCTAGCTTTAAAAATTACATTCTATAATTGGATACTCCGGATTTTCTTCCCCTGAGTTTACTCAGTGATCAGATGCCGGAGTTTTTTTTATGCCTATCTTGATCTGACAATTTTCTTGCAGTCAACAAGGATTATCAAATCCTCTAAAGTGCCTCAGCATTTTTCGCAAGGTAGCTTGCAACGCCATCAGCAGTCGCTTTCATGGCTTGTTTGCCTTTGTTCCACCCAGCCGGACACACTTCACCGTGCTGTTCATGGTAATGCAACGCATCGACCATGCGAAGGGTTTCATCTACATTTCGCCCAAGGGGTAGATCGTTGACGACTTGATGGCGAACAATTCCCTTCCCATCAATTAAGAACGTCCCACGAAACGCAACGGCATCATTGACCAAAACATCATAAGAGCGTGCAATGTTTTTGGTTAAGTCTGCAACGAGTGGAAATCCAATAGGCCCAATACCCCCATTATTAATGGGTGTATTCTTCCAAGCCAAGTGGGTGAAATGGGAATCAACGCTGACGCCAATGATTTCTGTATTTCTTTCTTTGAAACTGCTCAAGCGATTAGCAAAGGCAATGATTTCTGAAGGGCAGACAAAGGTAAAGTCTAGGGGATAAAAGAACAAAACGCCTGTTCGACCCTTTAAATAATCCTTCAAATTAAAATTTTCTTTAATTGTGTTATCACCCATTACCGCAGCGGCAGTAAAATCTGGGGCTGTTTTTCCAACGAGTACCGTCATGTTTTTTCTCCTTTTATGATGTACGAATAATTTTAGCTAATTTAGGAAATGTCAACGGTGATCCACCAATAATATTGGTCGACTCAAAAGGGGATTGTTTTCCATCATAACTTTCGATGAATCCACCCGCTTCGGTAACCAACAAAACCCCGGCCGCAATATCCCAAGGGCTCAGACGTTTAATAAAAAATCCATCAAATTTTCCAGCTGCAACATAGGCAAGGTCCAAGGCGGTTGACCCTGTAATACGCACACATCCAAAGGTCCTGGCAACTTCGCTCACATGATCCGAGGGGGACGTTGCAATAAGGGTTGTATCAAACTCTTCCCGATCGGAAACACGAAGACGGGTAAACCCAAGAAAGGCCCCCTCCCCCCGAACAGCCCAAAAGAACTCATCGGTTAAAGGGGTATAAATAAGTCCTGCTTGAATGACCCCTTTTCTTTCGTAGGCTATCGAAATGCAAAAATGGGGTACACCGTGCAAAAAGTTAAAGGTTCCATCCAATGGATCCACAATCCATCGATTGTCGGGATCTTTACCAATAACTTCTCCTCCCTCTTCTAGCAAAAACCCAAAATCAGGGCGCGCTTTGAGCAATTCTTCGCGAATGTTTTTCTCAGAAAATGTATCAGCGTTACTGACAAACTCCCGAATGCTTTTTCGGGAAACCTTTAGCTTATCAATTTCATTAAAATCTTTAATTAAAAAACGCCCAGCTTTTATAGCCGCATCAGCCATCACATTAATGATAGCCGATTTTGTCATAAAACGACGAGAGGCAAGAGTATGATTCATGAACGCTGATTAATCCTTTGCTTTTTCAACATAGCTACATTCTACCGTGTTGATAACAACCCGTGTCCCTGCTTCAATGTGGGGTGGAACCATAATGCGGCAACCATTTTCCAAGATCGCAGGCTTATAAGAAGACGAAGCTGTTTGCCCCTTAATTACAGGATCTGCTTCTGTAATAGTCATAACAATCGTTTCTGGAAGAGAGGCGCTCAATGCTTTTCCCTCATGGTAAAAAACAGAAACCATCATACCATCTTGAAGAAATTGGGCGCTCTCGCCAATAAGACTACCTGGAATAGTGATTTGATCATAAGTTTCTTGATCCATGAACGTATAATCGTCCCCTTCTTGGAACAAAAACTGCTGAGATCGTTCATCCAAATGAACCCGTTCTACATCTTCACTAGACCGAAATCGTTCATTCGTTTTTGTTTCACCCGTTAGCTCTTTCATTTCGGCTTGAATATAGGCCCCGCCTTTTCCAGGCTGGGTATGTTGGGTTTTTGTAATGACCCACAATTTGCCTTTGTGTTCAATAACATTACCTACGCGAAGACTGTTCGCATTTACTTTCATCAGGGGCTCCTACACAATAATTGATGATGGAACTTTAGCAAGAGGACTAAAAAAGCGCAAGAGAGCCTCTAAGCTATTTTGCAAAATACCTCAAAAACTATGTTTTTTTTCTTGCAAAGCAGCAGCTCTTCCGCATATTATGCCTATATTAATTGAATCTTCAAGCGGGAGTAGCTCAGGGGTAGAGCACAACCTTGCCAAGGTTGGGGTCGAGGGTTCAAATCCCTTCTCCCGCTCCATTTCCCCAGATCTCTACTATGATGAATTTTTAATACAATAAAACCCAAAGGAGTCTGGTAAATGGAAAAGAACTCAAAAAGTTTTTTGCTTAATAGCGAGAAATTTCTTGTGGAAATTAAAAGGCATATTTCCCAAAAAGACCCTCGTTTCTTGGAAAAATTCATTGATGTTCTTTATAAGGACGCCCCCCTAAGTCTGTTTCAAGAATTTGAGCCAAAAGCTCTTTATTACAAAGCTTTACATTGTCTAGATTTTTTAAAAACCGGTCTTGATAAGGCCCATGAAATCTTTTTTGAAAACACAGAGACCTTACCACAAAAAACGACATTTTATCTTTTATGTGATTCAAAGCCTTTTATCGTTGACTCTGTTATATCGTTTCTCGTACAGCGCGGATATCACGTTGATATGTCATTACACCCAGTCGTTGGGGTTGCACATACAAAAGAAAAAGGAATTGAGACTATTTTTGATCCATCTTTTGAAACTTTTTCAGGAAAGACTATTCTTTTGCTTTCTATTGAACTGAGCGAGTATCTTGATAAAGAAGAACAATCCTTTCTAAAAACACATATAGAATCCATCCTTCATGATATTCATAAAGCTGTTTCTGATTGGCAAGAAATGCGTCAAAAAATTAATGATGCCGTGTTTGATGTGGATCTTGGAGCTGCTGCTTTTCATCGAGAACAAAAATTAGAAATTCAAAGTTTTCTTCAGTGGTTAGACCGTGGATACTTCACATTCCTAGGATACCGAGAATATGATTCCAAAGGAAATCTTCTTGAAAGTTGTGGTATTTTACCAAAAACAGATGTCCGTCTATTTTCAAATGATCAGTCACTTGCGTCCCCCCTTTTAGACCATCAAGCTTTTTGTATTACAAAAACACAGACCCTATCAACCGTGCATCGTCTTGTCCCTATGGATGTAATTGTTATCAAGAAATTTGACAGCAAGGGAACAATTATAGGAGAACGCCAGTTTATTGGCCTTTTTACATCTTCTGTATACAATCGAAGCATCCAAGACATTCCCCTTCTTAGAAAGCGCGCTGTTGGCCTGCTTGATATGTATGGTTTCCAAGCAGAAGATCATAAAGGAAAACTCTTACTTCATATCTTAGAATCCTTTCCACGAGATGAATTTTTTCAAGCGGATGAAGAATTCCTTTTAACAACGACCCGGGCTATCATGGATTTAAAAGATCGCCAACAGCTCGCTCTTTTTGTTAGAAAAGATCCTTTGGGTCACATTGTTTCTTGTTTAATCTATGTTCCAAGAGATCGATTTAATTCTGGTCTTCGAGAAAAATTTTCATCGATTATATCTTCCGATCTTCAAGGATCTGTTATTTCTTTCAAAACAGAGATGGGCGGAGACTTAGCATTTGCTCGTGTACATCTTTTAATAGCCTCAAATCCTGATGTGTCTAAAAAAGTTCAAGTCCAAACACTGGAAAAGCGGCTTCAAGAGGCCTCTCTTACATGGGAAGATGTTTTAAAGCAACAGCTGATTCAAACTAAAGGTCCAAAGGCTTATGAACTTGTTAAAACTCTTTCTGGAATTTTTTCTGCGGCTTACAAAGAAAGTTTTTCACCAGAAGAAGCTTTAAAAGATCTTGATGTTATTGAAAAAACCTTAGGACAATCTTCCTTTGCTATTCGTCTCTATCAAGAAACAGATCCTGACCAAAGGAGACTTTTTTTAAAATTATACCAAAAGGAAACACCTATTATTATCTCTGATATTTTACCTCTCCTTGAAAACATGGGATTACGGGTACTTTCAGAAACGTCCTATCTTATTAATGATAATACCTCTAAGGTTTGGATTCACCATTTCTCCCTTGAACCAGCGATTGTTTTAAAGGCTTCCGTTTTGGATCAACTTCAAGAAAATTTTCAAGCTTGTCTTTCTGGTCTTTGGAGTCATCAAATTGAAAATGATTGCTTAAACTCTCTTATTTTTACAGCGCAACTCTTTTGGCGTGATGTTGTACTGCTGAGGGCCTATTTCAAATATTTAAAACAAATTAACTTTGCTTTTGATCTGGATTTTATTGCTAGAACCCTTGGGGCTCATGCCTCTATTACAAAAGATTTTATTCTTCTTTTTTACCAAGCTTTTGATCCAAAAATAGAAGAAAGTAAAAGGAACTCTGCTCTAAATGCCACTTTAAAAAAAATAGAGATGTCCCTTAAGGAGGTTCAAAATTCTAATGAAGACCGTATTTTACGGGTATTTTTGAATATTATTCTTTCAACCCTTCGAACGAATTATTTTATCAAAGAAAAAGGAACAAATGAGCCTAAGCCTTATATTTCTTTAAAGCTTAGCGGGCATAAAATCATGAACTTGCCCTTGCCAAAACCTGCCTTTGAAATTTTTGTTTATTCCCCCTGGATGGAAGCAATTCATTTGCGGGGTGGAAGTGTTGCACGCGGCGGCATTCGCTGGTCAACACGCCCTGACTTTAGAAGAGAAATTCTCGATCTAATGAAAGCCCAAATGGTAAAAAACAGTGTTATTATTCCGGTAGGCGCAAAAGGTGGGTTTATTGTTAAAATACCCATGGAACATTTAAATTTCGATGAGCGTCAACAAAAAGCCATTTTTTGTTACCAAACCATGATTCGCGGGCTCTTGGATATTACAGACACATTGACCAATGGCCACATAACAACCCCTCAGAGTGTTCATCCCTTAGACGAAAAAGATCCCTATTTAGTTGTTGCAGCGGATAAAGGAACGGCAACCTTTTCGGATATAGCCAATGCCCTTTCTTCTGAGTACGGCTTTTGGCTTGATGATGCTTTTGCCTCCGGAGGAAGTGCTGGATATGATCATAAAAAAATGGCTATCACTTCAAAAGGGGCATGGATTGCCGTTGCTAGACATTTTCGAGAAATAGGCGTTGATGTTCAAGAAGATCCTTTTACTGTGATCGGTGTTGGAGATATGTCGGGCGATGTCTTTGGAAATGGCATGCTCCTTTCCAATAAAATTACATTAATTGGCGCTTTTAATCATACTCATATTTTTCTAGACCCTGCACCGAATTTGGAAAGAAGCTTCCAAGAACGGTCTCGACTTTTTAATCTTCCTCGATCGAATTGGGATCAATATGATCCAAAAGTTCTATCAAAAGGGGGTATGATTATTGATCGACGAGAGAAGACCGTTACTTTAACACAAGAAATCCAAAAACTTTTTAAATTGGATCAAAATACGGCAACGCCTCAAGAAATCATTCAAGTTCTCTTGAAGGCAGAAGTAGACCTTTTGTGGTTTGGAGGAATCGGTACTTTTGTAAAGGCAACGACAGAACTTCATGAACAAGTAGGCGATCGCATAAATGATGACTTAAGAGTCAATGGCAGCGACCTACAGTGCAAAGTTATTGGTGAAGGGGCAAACCTGGGAATGACCCAGCGCGCAAGAATCGAATATGCTTCGCGAGGGGGACGTCTCAATACAGATGCAATCGATAATTCAGCAGGGGTTGACTGTTCCGATCATGAAGTGAATATCAAGATTCTTCTTCAAGAAGACTCTATTAAAAAAGCAATGTCTCGAGAAAGTCGCAATAAACTTTTAGAACAAATGACCGAAGAAGTTTCAGCTTTAACACTTCGAGATAATTATCTTCAAACACAAGCTATTTCAATTATCCAAAAACGTGGACACTCAGTGATTGGTCGACAAAGTCGCTTTATTCGAACGCTTGAAAACATTGGCAAACTTAATCGAGACATCGAATATTTACCAACAGATAAAGAGCTTGATGATTTTAGAATCAGCCGCAAGGCTCTGACCCGGCCAGAAATTGCTATCCTTCTAGCGTACGGTAAAATTTTTGCTTTCGACCAGATATTGACCTCCCCTCTTGTTGATCTTTCTTTCCTTCATAAAGATCTATTGGCATACTTTCCAGAAGCATTAAAGGCAAAGTTTAAAAAAGAAATTGAAAATCATCCTCTGAAAAGAGAAATGGTTGCAACACTTGTTGCCAACAATTTGGTTAACCGTATGGGACCGACATTTCTGAGTGAAATGATGGATCTCGCGAGCGGAACTGTAGAAGAGATAATCTCTGCCTATCTCATTGTTCGAGAAAGTTTTTCTTTAACAACTCATTGGGAGGAGATTGAAAAACTTGATTATCAAACATCTACGGATATTCAATATACGATGTTCTTAGAAACGATTGATTTAGTAGAACGATGCTCTTTATGGCTTTTAAGACATCGTCAAAAAACCCTGGACATTCAAAAGGATATTCTCGATTTCTCTAACGGGGTTCGTGAACTAACAAACTGCATTGATGACTGTATTTCTGGATTCTCTCTTTTAAAAAAGAATCACGCGCAAATGACTTTCTTAAAGCAGGGAATTCCTGCAGAGCTTGCCAAAAGAATGAGCCAACTTTCTTTGATGTCTATGAGTTTTAGGATCATTAATAGCGCAAAAAAAATGAACATATCGCTTAAAAAAGCAGCCCATATTTTCTTCCAAATTCATGAACAATTTTCTATTGATTGGTTTTTAGAGCAAATTAATACAACCACAGATAACAGTTGGACAAAAAGAGCCTTCTATGGAATGCGCGATCAACTATTACAGGTTAATGAAAAATTAATGGAAACTATTTTAAAAGAATATCCAAAGGAATCATCTGAAAACGCTTTTAGGGATTGGTGTCAAAAAAGACTAAACCGTTTGAATCAAATAGACACCCTTATCAAGGAAATTAAGTCCCTTGATAAGGTAGATTTTTCCATGGTTTTCGTCTTTTCTCACCACCTAGAGGAATTGAGCTAAAACTCAATTTTCAAGACTAATAAAGGGAAGTAGCCCTTAAGAAACAGGATGCTTTAGGCGTTCGCTCTCAAGCTCCTCCAAAGAACAAAGACCCATTTCAACGGGATTCCGTGGATGGATGCTTTGAATATTCCAGTGAGTCCGATTTCTAATCTTATCGATAGTATCTTTTGTTGTCCCTATAAGCTTAATAATCTGTGCATCACTTAGCTCATGACAATTTCTGAGCATCCAGGAAACTGCATCAGGCTTATCTTGGCGTTTTGCAATCGGAACATACCGTGCCCCAGGGGTGCGACGATGTTTTTCATTCAGTTCTCCAGATAATATCAACGCAAATGAAGAATCACTTTGACACCGATCAATTTCTTCTTGAGTCAGTTGACCTTGAGAAATAGGGTTAATGCCAATAATGCTAATATCACCATCAGCCATAGCTTGAACTTCTAAAACATGGAGATGGCAAAAATTTGCAATTTGCTCAAAGGTCAGGGTTGTATTTTCAACTAACCATGCCGCAGTTGCCTTAGGCATTAAGGGAACAGCCATTTCTTTCTCCTTTAGTAAATATTGATAAGCATTTTAGACACAATGTTTATCAATGGTAAAGTATTTATTCATCACCCAGTGAAATTCCAAGACCTCGTGCCGTTGTGATAAGGCTACCGTTTAAATCAACTGTTTGATAGGAACCAAGAGCATCCTTTAAAGGAATATCAACGACTTCTTGATGTTGCCAAGCAACCATGCGACCATATTTTTCTTGTGCAATCAACTGCACCGCCTTAACACCAAAAGCAGCAGCCATAATCCGGTCTTTTGCAATAGGTTGGCCCCCTCTTTGAATATGCCCCAACACCATCGTACGGGTTTCAACATGAATTGCTTCAGACAATTGTCGACTAATAAAATCGCCAACACCCCCATATCGTTCTGCGCCATCTTCGTAACGAACCATCAAAGGATCTTTTTCTGCCATACGAGCAGATTCAGCAACAACGACCAAAGCAAAATTTCTACCTGTTTGAATAACAGATTGAATTTTCTGAATAATATGCTGCATTTTAAAGGGGATTTCTGGAATAAGAATTACATCCGCCCCCCCTGCAAGACCTGCATTAAGAGCGATATGCCCCGCATCACGGCCCATAACTTCTAAAACCATAACACGATCATGACTAGCAGCCGTTGGCTGAAGCCCATCAAGTGCATATGTTGCAACCTCTACAGCCGTTGAAAAACCAAGAGCTTCCGTGTGACTCACATCATTATCGATTGTTTTGGGGATCCCTACGAGATTTATGTTCCCAAGCTCAGCGAGTTGGCTCATGATTTTAAGACCCCCATCTCCGCCGATTGCGATCAAAGCATCAAGACCCAGTTTATGATAGACTTCAATGGCTTGATTAGAACAGTCTCCCATTGTGCCATCTTCTTTCTTGTAAGAAAAAGGATTTCCTTTACTTGTGGATCCAAGGATGGTCCCCCCCATTCTTAAAAGAGCATGGCCAAACCCCTTAAAGTTAACATCAAGCTTTTCAACAAGCGGTGGATCCGTTAACAAACCAACAGTTCCGTTGCGAATCCCATAAACTTCCCAACCATACTTCAAAATAGCACATTGTGTTACGGAGCGAATAGCTGCATTAAGACCCGCACAATCGCCACCACAAGTTAAAATTCCTATCCTTTTCACTTGAATACCTTTTAGATTTTACTTTAAAGTGAGTTAAATTTTATTTCTTATATCATCTTTTTTTAAAAGAGCATAGAGCACTCATGATCACACACGGCTTAATCAACTTAGGTTTTTATAGTATTGCCACCCACCTTGTCTTTTTTAGTCTGCCTCTTGTTGCGACTTTTAAAGGAAAAGGAACCGTTGTCTTAGTGGCTCTGTTATGTCTTTTGCACTTAAAAGATTTTTGGGCTAATCGATCTTCTTTTAAATCGGAAACGATAAGGGTATCAAAAACATGTTTAGGCATCGCATGTATTGGATTTCTAGTGTGGTGTTTTCTAAGCAGTTTTTGGAGTGAATTTCCCCTCCGTTCATTGACAAACCTAAGCCGATATGGATTTTTGGCCTTCCTAGGATACTGTCTTTATAAAACTAGCATTCTATTGCCACCAGAAAAAAAGAGTATTTTGTCCAAAGCATTTTTTAGAGGATATATTTTTTATTTATCTTTTTTTCTTTTTGAGATTTTTGTTTTTCCTATGGCTTCTAAAATCTATGCGGATTCTATCCAATTTAATTCTCAGTTGTTTATTAAAGGCATTGTAAATTTGGGTTTCTTGTTTTGGCCCTTTTTATTTTCTCTGTCTAAATACGAGTCAAAAATCTCTTTTTCAAAAGCTCTGTTGCTTGCAGCAGCCCTTTTGATGTTTATTTTGATTAATGCTGCACCCGATGCCGCGCGCGCTGGAATACTCTTGGGTCTTTCGGGAACACTTTTTGTGTATTATAAACCAAAGAGCGCCTATGTTTTTTCTGTCATCTTCTCTGTATTCAGCGTACTAGCGCCTTGGATTTTTACTTCTTACTTAACACCTGAAACTTTAGGAAGTCTATTTCATTATCTTCCTCTAAGTTATCAACACCGTTTTTTTATCTGGCATGAAATGAGCAAGAAAGCCCTAGAAAGTCCCCTTATAGGCCACGGTTTTGATTACGCGACCACGCTTGCCAAAGGTCCCATTATGTGCCTTAAAAAAATCTATTTTTCATGGCAGGTATATCCCTTAAAGTTTTCTTTTTCGCCCCTTGTCGATATTGGATGTGGCCATATTTTTACAAGCCACCCTCACAACGGAATTGTTCAAATATGGGTTGAGTTGGGTTTAATTGGTATTATTTTATTTTTAGGAATTTTTTGGCTATTAACGTCAAAAATTGTAAGAATAAAAAATCCTGCAGAAAGAGTAGCCTATTTTGGTCTTCTTTTGTTTTATACCGTTATTATGCTTGTCAGTTCTGGCCTGTGGCAAAAATGGATTATGGCGACCATTATATTAGCTTTTGTTGGTTTTTGTGCTATAAAAGATGATCTTAAGATCCCGCTAAAAAAAGGATAAGCTATGGTAACCTTAGAATTTGAAAAGAATATTAATGAACTAGAGAAAAAAATAGAAGAGTTGCGTCATGTATCCAAGGCAGATGGCGTTAGTATCGTTAGTGAAATCTCAAAATTACAAACGAAGGTTAACAAATTGCTTAAGGAAACGTATGAAAAACTTTCTCCATGGGAAAAAGTTTTAGTTGCTCGACATCCAGAACGTCCTCATTTTTTTAATTATTGTACCGCTTTAATAGAGGATTTTATTGAACTTTCTGGAGATAGAAGCTTTGGAGAAGATGCAGCGATTATTGGTGGATTTGGTAAATTTAGAGGACAGCCTGTGTTAATCATGGGACACGAAAAAGGTCATGACACAGGTTCTCGGTTAAAGCATAACTTCGGAATGCCAAAGCCGGAAGGATACAGAAAAGCCCAGCGCCTGATGAAACTTGCAGATCATTATGGCCTTCCGATCATTACGCTCGTCGATACAGCTGGCGCTTACCCAGGAGTTGGCGCTGAAGAAAGAGGTCAATCAGAGGCCATTGCCAGGTCTATTGATGTATGCCTCTCTGTTTCTGTTCCCTTTATTACCGTTATTATTGGAGAGGGAGGATCAGGGGGCGCGATCGCAATTGCTGCTGCTAACCGAGTTCTTATGTTTGAGCATTCTATTTACTCTGTTATATCCCCCGAAGGATGTGCCTCTATTTTATGGCGCAGTGCTGACAAAAAACAAGAAGCAGCTATTGCCCAAAAACTAACAGCTCAAGACCTTTTGAAACTTAAAGTGATCGATGGAATTATTAAGGAGCCCTTAGGGGGCGCTCACCGCGATCCAAAAGAAGCAGCAAAAGCTCTTGGAGATACCTTAGAAAGAGAGTTAAAGTCCCTACAATCCTTGTCCCCCGCCGAGCTAGTGAGAAAGCGTCAAGAAAAGTTTTTAGCCATGGGGCGTTCCTAAACATGCATCAAGAAGAAAAAAATCTTTCTCCTTACATAGGAGGGATTTTGATAGGACTTCTCCAAATTCCTTCCCTGCTACTGTTTGGAAAGCTCTTGGGTCTTTCCTCTTCTTATGGTTCTTTGTCTGCCTACTTTTTGAATATTTTTTATGACCTCTCTTTTTATCCACACATACAAAAGCTTTTAACAGGCGTTGGCCCATGGCAATTATCTTTAGCAACTGGTATTGTCGTTGGAGCCTATCTCTCAAGAAAACCCAAAATATCTTTGGATATAGATCCTTATTGGCATTATTTAGGACTTCAAAAGAAAACCGTTTACACTTTTTCTTTTATAGGAGGGATTTTCCTTGTATTTGGAGCTCGTTTAGCTGGAGGATGCACTAGTGGTCATGGTCTTTCAGGTATAGCAACACTTTCTTTAAGTTCTTTTATTGTTATGAGCACCATGTTTTTAACAGCAATTGCTGGGTTTTTCGGACTAAAAAAAATCTTTAGAGAAAAAAATTGATGTTAATAGCAACATTTTTTATTGGAATTTTATGGGGTGGAATTTTTCAAAAAACAGGTATCCTGCGCCCAAAAACTATTTTAAAGCAGCTTTCTTTTGAGGATTTTACAATGCTCAAAATGATGAGCGCTGCTATTGTTACATCCTTTGCGATATTATTCTTAGGGCATTATTTTTTTGATGTGCATACCCTTGTAAAACCTTTTGATCTTTTTCCCAATATTTTTGGAGGCATTTTTATGGGCATCGGTATTATTTTAACAGGTGCATGCCCTGGAACGGCTTGGGCACAACTAGGTGCTGGTTATAAAAATGCACGATTCATAATTTTAGGAGGTCTTCTTTCCGCAACTTTTTATGGGATGTTTTTGCCAGAAGTAGAAGCTCTTTTTATAAGCAATCCTCAGGAAAAAATTTCCTTGGTGTTTTAGGATCTATTCACCAACATAGGAAAATCGTGGTTGGCTTATACCGTTAACCTCAACCAGTTCAGTAAACATTTCCAAAGGACGCACCCAGAAGCCTTTTTCACCATAAAGTGCCTTATAAATAACAAGTTTTTCTAAGGTTTCTGAATGGCGCGCAATACCAATCACTTCATAATTCAGGTTTTTATAGTGGCGATATTTCCCAGGTTTGATATTTAGCACAAAGCAACTTCTTAAATTATTTAGCAGGATTAAAAACTATGCTATAGTAAAGAAAAAAATAGGGACAATCATGATAAAAATATTAACTGAAAAAAAGTTCCTTTTTCTTCTATTGATACAAAGTCTGCTAATTTTAAACCATAATTTTTTAACAAGCGCAACAAAGATTATTATCCCCCATGAAAATCATCATATTCTTTTGGAAACGTCTTTGTGGAAATGGCCATTCCTTTTGATCACAGGTATTTTATACTTTTGGACAACGAATCGCTATAATACCCAAAAATCATTCATACTATTCTTGAGTGGGTTTTGGGGGATTTCTTTAGTGTGCTGTCTTAGTATGATTTTCTATGAACACTCCCATATTTCTTTTGAAACTTACAGCTTGCTTTATCAAAAATATCCAGGTTTTACAGGTATTATAGATACCTATAGATACTGGTCAGAAATTCTTTTATCAGTCATGACACAAAGCTTTTATTCTGTTTTTATCAATGTTTTTTTCTGGCAGCTTGTTATTGATTCGACAAACCCATCAAATGCTAAAATTATCTACCCATTATTTGGTTTTGTGACACTACTAACCTTATTAATTTGTTCTTTTTTAGAACCATTTTTCTTATCTCATCCTCTTTTGATGACTCAAGGATATGGGCTTTTATTAATTATCACGATAGTACTTGCAAGAAAAATTTCTCCCCTATCTATAAAAGAAAAACTTAGCGAAAAAAATCTATCCACACTAGAAAGCTTTGGACATATCTTTACTTCATCAGAATTTGGTCTTATGGCAGGACTTACATCTCTATTTTTTGTCATAATGATCCTTGCTCAATTTTTAGGCGTAAACTCTTTATTATTGTTTGGTTTTTATGGGTTTATCCAAATCGGCTATTTACTTTTGCCAACGAACATACGCGCAAAAAGCAAGATGGTTATTGATGGTATTTTTGTTGGTTTTGTCTCATTTTCCGCAGGAGAACTTGTAAAAATCAGCTTTAGGTTTCACGCTCTACAAAACCTAGAGATCAAAGTATTGATAACCACTTTAGTCTTAATTTTTGTGGGGTTTTTTGCTTTATTATACTTTAAACTTTTCAAAAAGCTTAAAGCAAAAAACTTGCTTACACCTTCATAATTTATAAAAGTTATTTATTCTTCTAGTGGCTTAACCTGGCAAGTTCCATCATGAAAAACAAGATGCAAGAGGTCTTTTGACCGTGCTTGTTCTGAAGATGTTACGAGGGACCCTAGAGGAGTTTTAACAAGGGAGAATCCGCGTTTTAAAGTGTTTTGATAGGAATAACTTTCTAAAAGTTGGTGTAAGCGAAGAAACGTATTATTTTTTTGTTCTATATAACTCTTGAAGCTTCGTAAAAATCTTTCAATTTTTTCATCAAGATACAATAGCTTTTCATCAATAATTTTTTGAGGGTTTCCAAGACCTCTTTTTAGCAAATCAATTCTCGTGGAATATTCTTTTAAAAGACGTCGAAGACCATGGTGTAATTGCAAAGAGGAATTTTGAACAAAAAGCATTAAATCATTCTTCACAGGAACAGATAATTCAGCAGCCGCTGTTGGGGTTGGAGCCCGTTGATCTGCCACAAAATCTATGAGCGTCACATCTGTTTCGTGGCCTACCGCTGAAATAACGGGTATTTTACTGTCAAAGACGGCTCTCACGACTATTTCTTCGTTAAAACACCATAAATCTTCCAAACTTCCACCGCCGCGCGCAACGATTAATAAATCAGGCTTATTGGGAAATTTATTAAATCCTCTTATGGCATGCGCAATTCCTTCTGCGGCTGTTGGGCCTTGTACAGCAACAGGCCAAAGAATCACAGAACAGGGAAATCGATCGTTTAATCTATGTAAAATATCTCGAATGACTGCACCAGTTGGTGAGGTAACAACCCCTATGGTTTTTGGAAGAAAGGGCAGAGGTTTTTTATGCTGAGGAGAAAAAAGACCTTCATTAGCTAGCTTCTCTTTTCGCTCCTGAAGAAGCTTCATAAGCGCTCCAACACCTGCAAGATCAACCTTATCTACAATAATTTGATATTTAGATCGCGCCGGGTAGGTTGTAATTCTACCAGAGCATACGACTTCTAATCCATCTTGAAGCTTTAAAGACAATGCTGAAGCAACACCCTTCCAACAAATCCCATCTATAAGACTATTTTCATCTTTTAAACTAAAATAAACATGCCCTGATGTATGGATTTTAAGGCCTGAAATTTCCCCCTTAACCCGCACAAAACTAAAAGTATTTTCCACATAATTTTTAAGAGTTGTTGAGATTTCACTCACAGAAAATATAGGGGGTTCTTTAAGAGTATTAATCATTATTTTATCTTTTGCTTTAATAACTTTATAAAATATGATAGGGTCTGCGTCAATGTATGGAATTGAACGTCTATGATGAGATCTTATGATGATTTTTTTCAAACTTCTCTTAAAACCCTAAAAGAAGAAGGTCGCTATCGTACGTTTATTCAGCTAAAAAAAATCCCAAATGCCTTTCCCAAAGTTCTTTACTGCAAAGGGCCAGTACAAAAAGAAGTAACCATTTGGTGCTCGAATGATTATTTGGGAATGGGGATGCATCCTTCAGTATTAAATCTTATGCATCATTCTATAGACCAAGATGGAGCTGGGTCTGGTGGAACAAGAAATATCGGTGGAACACATCATTGGCATGTTAAATTAGAAAAAGAATTGGCAGATTTACATCAAAAAGATACTGCCCTTTTGTTTACATCTGGATATGTTGCAAACGAAGCGACTCTTTCAACTTTGGGAAGGCACTTACCTGATTGTATTATTTTTTCCGATGAACAGAATCATGCTTCCATGATTCATGGTATTCGCTATTCTGGAACAGAAAAACGTGTGTTTCGTCATAATGATCTTGAACATTTAGAAAAGCTTTTAAAAGATTCTCCCCCTTCCGCTCCTAAAATTGTTGCTTTTGAATCTGTTTATTCTATGGGTGGAGATATTGCTCCCATAGAAAAAATATGTGACCTAGCGGATAAATATCAAGCCCTTACCTTTGTCGATGAAGTCCATGCTGTGGGACTTTATGGTGAACAAGGCGGAGGGATCGTACAAAGGGAAGGGTTATCCCATAGAGTTTCAGTTATTTGTGCTAACTTTGGAAAAACAATAGGTGTAATGGGAGGATATATTGCAGGAAACCATCACTTAGTTGATTTTATTAGAAGTTTTGCTTCCCCCTTCATCTTTACAACGTCGCTACCGCCAGTTATTTGCGCAGGAGCCTTGGCAAGCGTTCAGCACCTTAAAAAATCCCAATCTGAAAGAGAAACAATGCATAAAAGAGTGGATTTTTTGAAGAAAGCCTTAAGAAAAACCCCTATAGACTTTCTTGATAGTGATAGTCACATTGTTCCGATCATGATTCGAAATGCTTCTTTGTGCAAACAAATAAGTGATGAACTTTTGGAGTATCACAATATTTATGTTCAACCGATTAACTACCCAACAGTACCAAAAGGGCAAGAACGATTAAGGGTTACGCTAACACCTTTTCATACGGAAAAAATGATTGAACTGTTCATAGAAAGTCTCTTAAAGGTATGGGAAAAATTTAACCTTACTCTTCCGATTAAAAACCATGCCTGATCAAGAAAAAATCTCCTCCAGAAATCAAAAAGTAAAACTCAAAAAGAATCGTGGCCGCACGCTTTCGTCAAAAACTTGGTTAGAGCGACAACTTAATGATCCCTATGTGAGAGAGGCAAAAAAATTAGGCTACAGATCTCGAGCTGCTTTCAAATTGATCGAGCTAAACGAAAAATTTAATTTTTTAAAGGAAGAACTTCGCGTTGTGGATCTTGGCGCTGCACCAGGGGGCTGGACTCAAATTGTTGCTCAAAAAGTTAACACCTCTCTTCCTAATAGCCAAATCATTGGTATTGATCTTCTAAAAATGGATCCTATTCAAGGCACTACTTTAATCCTTGGGGATTTTACAGAGGAAGAAACTGTAAATTCTATAAAGACCCTTTTAAATGGGCCCGTTGATCTTGTTTTGAGTGACATGGCTCCTTCTACTACAGGGCACAAGAAAACTGATCACTTGAGAATTATAGGATTAATCGAATCTGCTTTTTTCTTTGCTCAAGAGGTATTAAAAGAAGATGGCTGTTTTGTTGCAAAGGTATTTCAAGGAGGCGCTGAGTCCTCTTTTCTTAAAGTTTTAAAAAAATCTTTTGGCTCTGTAAAACACTTTAAACCCAACTCGAGCAGAAAAGAATCTTCTGAACTCTATTTAGTTGCTCAAAATTTTAAAAAAGAAATCAATAAAAACAATATGTTATAATAATTTTATAAAATTTTATTATTTTTTTATTGACAATATAATATTTTGATCTTAAAAAGCTCCTAAGAAATATTTTTTCGAGATATTTCAATGGGCTTGTAAAGAGAGAAAAGTATACAAAACCCTGTCTTCTAAGGCATTTTTCTTCTCTTTATAATATTATCAACCAAGAGTGAAAAGACTCTGTTAACAATAAATCAAGTATCAAATTTTATTGTTTTATTTGTTAATTTTACTTAAGAAAAGGATGGGTTACATGTCGGAACAACAAGAAGGCAGTACTATTAATCATACAAATAGCATATTCACTTTCAGAGACGATGATTTTGTCTTATACAATCAGGTGCAGGTCTGCTCCACGATCCCTAAAAATGTTTTACTACTTTCAGGTATACCTGGACTAAGTTCTGAGTATTTTTTGCCTCTTGCTCATATGCTGCAGTTGCCAACAAATGTTTGGCGCGTCGATCTTCCTGATAATGGCAATAACCTTAAACGCAAGTTTAAAAATTTTGATGGATGGTTTAATCTTTTTCTAGAGACAATCCAACGGTTTGATCGCCCTATCCTTATCAGTCATAGTTTTGGGGGAATGATCCCTCTTATGTTGCCCCAAACAGAAAAATTACTATCTGGTATTATTTTATTAAATACGGCTTCTTCTTTGCCAAAAAACCCAGACTTTGAAATAAAATCTTTTCTTGATGGGTATGCTTTTAATCAAAAAGCTGCTTTATGGTTCCAAAAAAAGATCATAGAAACAAACTATAAAGCTCAATGGATCCCTCAAACACTCCCAACACTTATTTTGGGCGCAAAGAAGGATACTATTGTTCCCTTTAACCCCTTTAGGAAAGATAGTCTGTTTCAAAGAGAAAACATCACCATAAAAACTGTTCCAAATTCTGGTCATTTTTGTTGGCTTGATAATCCTTTATTTGTACGTAAAATGGTTTACAGTTTCTTGTCAGACCTTTTCGAATTAGAAGGTTTTTAATAAAGACCACTTCTGGAGTAGCTCCATTATCTGTTGCTCCAGAAGATAAAAAGGCAAAAGTTCTCTGAATTGTTCCTGCACATTAAAATATCTTGTTGTTCAAAGGCCTAATGTTTGATAAGTTTTTCAGTGTAAAATAATTAAGGAAATCTACGTGAATATTTGTATTCTGGGTCTTGGATATGTTGGACTACCACTGGCTGTTTCTTTATCTCGTCATTATAACGTAACGGGTTTTGATGTTAATGCACAACGAATAAAAGACCTAAAAAACGCAAACGATCTAACCAAAGAAGTTCCCTCTTCTGTTTTAGTAGAATCGTCCATTCATTATTCTGACACCCAAACATCTCTTGAAAATCAGGATGTCTATATTGTAACAGTTCCAACCCCTGTAGATTCTCAAAACAAACCCGACCTCTCTTTGCTTGTTAATGCTTGCCAAATGATAGGCCCTTTCCTTAAACCAGGAGCAATCGTTGTTTTTGAAAGCACTGTATACCCCGGTGTTACAGAAGATATTTGCGGCAAAGAACTTGAAAAAAGTTCTAAGCTTACTTCCGGTGTTGATTTCTTTTTAGGATATTCGCCAGAGCGCATTAATCCTGGTGATAAGGTTCATACCGTTGATAAAATCACTAAAGTTGTTGCGGGACAAAATCCAAAAGTGCAAGAAGTACTAAAGACCATTTACGAAAAGGTTACAAAAGTTTTCTTAGCGAAAGATATTAAAACTGCGGAAGCCGCAAAGGTTATTGAAAACGCCCAACGCGACATCAATATTGCCTTTATGAACGAAATCACCATGATATTTGATCGCCTAGGAATTTCAACTTATGATGTTTTAGAAGCAGCAAAAACAAAGTGGAACTTCCTTCCATTCACACCAGGCCTTGTAGGGGGCCATTGTATAGGGGTGGATCCTTTTTACCTCGCAGAATGTGCAAAATTGGTAGGGGTTAATCCTGAAGTTATTTTGGCAGGTCGCTCTGTTAATGATGGCATGGGACCTTGGATCGGCGAAAGAATCCACAAGAAACTTGGTCATAAGCTGTCTAATATTTTAGTCCTGGGATTAACATTTAAGGAAAATGTTCCAGATCTTCGCAATACAAAAGTAATTGATGTGATCCGTACGCTAGAAGGTTTTGGCCATAAGATAACTGTTGTTGATCCGATAGCTGACTCAAATGAAGCAGAAAAGTACTATAAAATTTCTCTTGAAGCCCTTGAAAAATTGAGCGGGTTCGATTGTATTGTTGGGGCTGTTTCACACGAAGCTTTTTATCACTTCTCTTCTAAAGATTTCGAACGCTTAGGAAAACCAGGGGCTTTGATTGTCGATGTAAAAAAGATTTGGAATAAAAATCTCATTCCATCTCATCAGAACTATCTATCCTTATAGATCCCAAGAGTCAAAAATCCCAAAGAAGCAGCGCGTAGCACAAAAGATGTTATATTGACTTTTTTGTACTTTTAGGCCAAAAATTATGCGAAATGCCATCTTAAATAATTCAAAGGGCATCAAAGAGTTCGAAACCATTCCCTTAGATAAATCTGGGGCTCCAGTCTCTCGTTCCTTGTAGCTATTTGTGTCATTTGATATGGAATTTAATGCGATAAACCGCTCAAAAGGAGAAGTTTTTATGGAAAAAGTTCCCATGACAACAAAGGGATATGAAAGTTTAAAAGAAGAGTTAACTCATTTAAAAAATATTGAAAGGCCTTCTGTTATTCGAGCAATTGAAGAAGCACGTAAGCACGGAGATCTTTCAGAAAATGCCGAATATCACGCAGCAAAGGAAAAACAATCTTTTATCGAAGGACGCATTCTTGAATTAGGGTCAAAGATTTCAAGGGCACAAGTAATCGACGTAAAAACATTATCAGGTGACATTGTGCGCTTTGGAGCAACCGTAGTTTTACTCGACGAAGAAACAGAAGAAAAAGTTTCTTATCAAATAGTTGGAGAAGAAGAAGCAGATATTCAGAATAATTTACTCTCTCTGACAGCTCCTTTAGCAAGAGCTTTGATTGGAAAGAAAAAAGGTGATCAGATAGAAGTTGTTGCTCCAAAAGGAGAAACATATTATCAAATCCTAAATGTTTCCTATTCCTGATGTCAAAAACGACTTGGATCATAACAGACGGAAAAAAAGGAACTGAAAATCAGTGTTTGGGTCTTGCCTCTTCTTTAGGGTTAACACCTACTGTTTTTCAAATCAAACCTCGATTTCCCTGGTCTTTACTGCCCCCTATTTTTTGGTTTTTCCCTCTAATTGGTATTAAGGGACTACCCAAAAAAGAACCATGGCCACAAGTACTAATTGCGGCAAGTCGATCAGCTTCAGCTGTTGCAGCAAAAATTCGACAACTAAGCCAAGGAAAAACTTTGACAATTTTTCTCCAAAATCCTCATCTTTCTCCTGAAAAATTTGACATTGTTATTGCCCCGTCTCATGACCAGTTAAAAGGACCCAACGTTATAGAAACTTTGGGATGCCTTCATCCAGTAACACCTAAAGTCTTAGAACAGGCTTATAAAGAACATGATTCTCTTTTGGGAGCTATGAACCCTAAAAAAGTTGCTATTTTGCTAGGGGGGAAAACAAGACACTATCAAATGCCTGTACCCTTATTAGAAACTTATGCCACCCAATTGAGACTTTTAGCTGAAAAAAATCCTATTAGTTATATGCTTACGGCTTCAAGACGAACAGAAACAAAATGCCTCGAGGCTTTTAGAAAAGGACTAGGGGAAACTTTAAAGTTTATATGGGATGAGAAAGGACCTAATCCTTATTTAGGCATTTTAGCCCATGCAGACATAATCTTGGTTACAGCCGACTCTGTTTCAATGATTTCGGAGGCAATAGCTACAGGAAAACCTGTTTATATACTAACCTTAAAAGGCTTTTCTAAAAAATTGGGGCGTTTTCACAAAGATCTTTTAGAAAAAGGAATAATAAGATTTTTTGAGGGATCTTTAGAGTCCTGGTCTTATAAAATTCCTCTGCAAACAAAAGATATTATAGGCCGTATAAAGGCTTTAGGGTCACACTATTAAATCTCACCATTATTTTGAATAGCTGGTGGTGTAAAAGTTTTGTAGAGTCCCTGATAGACTTCGTAGGGCTTGACGTTAAAGCTTAAATAAAATTCTATCGCACTATCCTCAGATCGGCGGTTAACTGGGGAGGCAATATCAAAACTCAGATCCCCATAAATGGTATGGTATTTAATACCAGCGCCAATACCCCAAAGAAGACCGTTAGAGAAATCGCTATATTGACGATCATAAGCTGTTCCCCAGTCCATATACCCCGAGAGCGTTAAAGAATCGGTAACATAATTATTAACACCTACGCCAAGCAAGAGCATAGATCGACCCCCCTTGGGGTTTTTAGAAGAATCTAATGGTCCTGCCATTTGGAACTTATACCCACGGATACTTCCTGCACCTCCAGGATAGTAAAGCTTGTGAGAGGGAACGACAGATTTACCTGCACCAGGTGCGAATCCAGCATCCATCCAAGCTGTTGCAACGACATCTTCTGTTTTCGTTAAAGGGTAAAATAGTTCAGGATTTAAATGAAGCCGTATATGGGATTTCATTTTGCCAAAGACAGTTGCATAAGGATATACGCGTGCTTTTACTCTAAAACCTTTTCTGGGTTGCCATCCCCCTTCAACGTCAGAATACTTCACACCAAATGGTAGCCCAAGAATCCGATAAGTGTCTTCTTTCTCACCATTTCTATTGATATTATTTATCTCAAACGACACACCTGCATCTCCAACAAACTGAGGACCAAAAAGAGGATATGTAACCGATGACTTCATTTCAACTCCTTGCTTTTCAAAAGCAGGGTAGTCCCACTTTCCAGCGCGAATTTTCGTTGTAAAGTCTAAGTTAATTTTTTGGAAGTCTGGCAAAAGCAGAACTAATTCTCCTGTTTTTTGTTTAGATCCAAGATGCGTAGATAAATTAAAAATTTCTCCACTATCCATAAGGTTCCGGCCTTCCCAAGCAATTTCCTGTATCATTCCCTCCTTAGGTTGGTAGGATGATCCAATGCTATATTCGCTGGGTGTTGATCCTCTTAGATTAATGTAAACATCCATAAACCCTTGTTCGTTGGTTGTTTCAGCGTTTGTAATGCTTATAGATTTAAATAAGCGACTGTTATGAAGCGTCTGAATTGTTTCAATGATTTTCTCTCTGTTGTAAATGTCTCCCTTTTTCCAGGCAAGTTTACTTTGAATAAACTCAGGTTTTACGCCCCCACTATTTTCAATCACAATATTTCCAAATCGAACAAGAGGGCCTGATTCTATGAGCAGCGCTACATGCATTTCTTTTGCTGAACGATCGATTACCATCCGATCTTCTTTTACTTTTGCAAGGGGCTTTCCTCTATCTTTCAGAAACTTCATGATTTTATCAATGACATCTTTGATTTTATCCTTTTTTGCAGGCATGCCTATCTGAACACCGATACGCGTAACATTTTTTGAAATCAATGGCATTTGGGGATCATTAGGGGGATCTGACTTAATCTTAAATGCCCCAAGAGTATAAATTTTTCCCAGGTTAATTTTAAGATAAACTGTAACAGGAATCGTTTGAATATCCACAAAGAAATCAAGCTCCGCATCATAGTAACCCTCAGCAGCCAAAACTTCTTGCAAGTTTTTCATGTCTTGAACAGCAAGTTGCTTCAGGTCGTTAATAGTTTGTGGGGGACTTGATTGTCCAGCAACAAGCTTAGACGCTGCTCGTAAAACTTTTCTAAGCTCTACGTTATCCGCCCCATAGATAAATGTTTTATAAGGAATATGGCCTGTTGGACTTAAAGAAGAAACGGCATACCTAGAGATTCCTAGTATACTCAAAAAAATAAATGTGAAGATTGATAGCTTGCGCACCCTGTTACTACTTTAATTTATTGTTTTTATGGGATGATCTTATCATAGATTTATGGAAACGAAAAGTGGAAAGATCAAGCACTTAGAGCCTTTTAATCCTTTAAGTTATCTAGAAAAAAACTGTTGTATTTTTAAAAAGGCTTTTGCTTAATAGAAATTATGAAAATACTTCACTGGTTCCGTCAAGACTTAAGACTGCATGATAATCCAGCGTTTTCTCACGCGGCAGAACACACTATCTTTCCTGTTTATATTTTTGATGAAACAGAAGGTCATCCTTTTCCTATAGGAAGTGCAAGTAAATGGTGGCTTCACCATTCCCTAAAATCTTTAAAGGATAGCCTTCTTGGCAATCTTTCTTTATATAGAGGTTCTCCTCAAGATATTTTATTAAAACTTGTTGAAAAACACAAAATTCAAAAAGTGGTATGGAATCGTTGTTATGATCCTTGGCGCATTCAGCAAGACAAAGTTATCAAGCTTAGTCTTCGTGAAAAAGGGATTGAGGTTGAAAGCTTTAATGGATCACTTCTTTGGGAGCCCTTTGATGTTTTAAAAAAAGAAGGTAATCCCTATCAAGTATTTACCCCATTTTATCAAAATGGTTGCCTGAAAGGGCGGCCCCCTAGAAAAACTATAGCGACTGTAACCAACCCAATTTTCTATCACGATACAAATTCTTTGTCTGTAGAAAATCTTAGTCTCTTGTCTAAACAGCCATGGGAGGAAAAATTTCATCATCACTGGACTGTTGGCGAACAAGCGGCTCAAAAACGGCTAGAAGTCTTTGTGGAAGACCATCTATCTTTTTATAAAAATGGAAGAGACTTTCCAGCGCAGTATCATGTCTCAAAACTATCTCCTTATTTACATTTTGGAGAAATATCCCCCCATCAACTATGGGAAGAAATCAACCAAATTGAGCCAAATCTTCATACGGAATGTTTTTTGAAAGAGCTTGGATGGAGAGAGTTTTCCCACTATTTATTATATCACTTTCCAACACTTCCTTCTCAAAATTTCCAAAAAAAGTTTGATGCGTTTCCTTGGGAAAATAACGAGACTTTTTTGAACGCTTGGAAAAGTGGAGAAACTGGGTATCCCATCATAGATGCTGGAATGAGGGAACTTTGGCAAACAGGCTATATGCATAATCGTATTCGAATGATTGTTGGGTCTTTTTTAATAAAAAATCTTTTGATTCATTGGAAAAAAGGAGAGCAATGGTTCTGGGATTGTCTCCTTGATGCAGATCTTGCTAATAACTCAGCTGGTTGGCAGTGGGTCGCTGGAAGTGGAGCCGATGCAGCACCCTATTTTAGGATTTTTAATCCAACAACACAGGCTAAAAAATTTGATCCTGAAGGAATCTATATCAAAAAATTTGTACCAGAGCTAAAAGAGCTTCCGATTGCTTATTTATTTGAACCATGGAAAGCGCCATTGTCTATTTTAGAAAAGGCAAAAATTATTATTGGGAAAACATATCCTCACCCTATCGTTGATTTGGGGACATCAAGGCAAAAAGCTCTTTTCTATTTTTCAACTCTCTGAGTTGAAAAACCCATCATTTCAAACGCAACAAGAGAGATGAAACTTAACCCTATAATTGTTCCTATCAATAAGGTTGGAGGATACTCGAAAAAAGCTGTCAAAAGAGCGGGAAGTAAGCTTATAAAAGCGTAGGTTACGTTGTAACAAAGAGCAACCCCAGTAAAGCGTATATGAGGCGGAAAGAGACTCACAAGGATGGGAAAATAGGCAGAGATGAGGCCTACGATCAATGTTTGAAACCCAAGAAAAAATAAAAGCAAAAAGACGGATCCCCGCTCTGGTAACATAAAAAGAAAAACTATAGACCCCAGAGTTAAAATACTTGAACATCGGAAAACCAGAGCGTATCCAAGACGGTCGGATAAACGCCCTAAAAGAGGCACAAGAATTGCACTCCATAGAAGCCCTAAAGTACTATACCAATAAACATCTTTGGGGGCATAGCCATAAAAAGCTGGGAAAAGTCTTGGAAAGTAGGCGTAAGAAACAATAAGACAAGCCACACTAAGACCAAAAAAGACCCCCAGGGCAATTTTCATCTTATAGGATTTTAGTATTTCTTGGAGAGGCTTCCACAAAGTTTCATGTTTTTTTTGTTTTTGGAGCGATAAAAAAACGGGCGTTTCAGAAAGATTTTTTCGAATCCACAAATTAATAAGGCCAAGAATCCCCCCAAATAAAAAAGGAATGCGCCAAGCCCATTCAATAATAGTCTCTTGAGGATAAATCCAGGTAAGACCAAAAGAAAAAAAGCAAGCCAAGATACTGCCTAATGTAATGCTCGAAATAACAAAACCACAAACACGTCCTTTTTCTGTATCTTTTTTATGCTCACAAACAACTATCATAGCGCCTGGAAGCTCTGCTCCAAAAGAAATACCTTGGAACACGCGACAGAAAAATAGCAAAATTGACGCGGTAATGCCTATGGTTTTAAATGAAGGCAGAAATCCTATTGCAAGTGTTGAAAACGCCATCGTATACATAATACCTAAAAACGTTTTATAGCGTCCTCTTACATCCCCAATAAGACCATATAATAGAGAACCTAATGGACGTGCAAAATAGGCAATCGAAGAAATCATATATGTTTTGATAAGGGAGGCGTGACTACTGTCGTCAAAAAACACCATACTCAACGTAGGGGCTAAATAAGTAAAAATAATAAAATCATAATATTCAAGACTTGCGCCAAGACTGGACCAAAAGGTTACGTTTTTACGGAAAAGTTTTTGAGACATTTAACACCTCTCTCTAAGAAAAGTTACAGGTGTTTTATATCAAAGAAAATCATAAAAAAAAAGCACCTTTGATAAAGGTGCTTTTCATGATCGAAAAATCGAGTCTTAGTGAGCAAGAGCTACTAAAAGAAGCAAGGCCACAATATTGATGATCTTAATCATAGGGTTGATCGCAGGCCCTGCTGTATCCTTATAAGGATCGCCAACCGTATCCCCTGTAATAGCAGCATGGTGCGCTTCTGATTTCTTGCCACCAAAATGCCCGTCTTCAATATATTTTTTCGCATTATCCCAAGCGCCACCACCAGAAGTCATTGATAATGCCACAAATATACCTGTCACAATCGTACCAAGAAGCATAGCCCCAAGGGTAATAAAGGCTTCAGACTGACCCTTAAAGTGATTTACAACAAAGTACAAAACAACAGGGGACAAGATAGGCAATAACGAAGGAATTATCATTTCCTTAATGGCGGTCTTCGTTAACAAGTCAACAGCGCGTCCGTAATCAGGCTTTGCTTTTCCAGTCATAATCCCTTTAATTTCTTTAAACTGACGTCTGACTTCAACGACAACAGCACCACCTGCACGCCCTACAGCTTTCATACCCATAGCCCCAAAAAGATAAGGCAAAAGACCTCCAATAAACAATCCAACGACAACATAAGGATCTTGAAGATGAAATTCACAATTTAGATGGGGGAAATAATGTTGCAAATCTTCTGTATAAGCCGCAAACAGCACTAAAGAAGCAAGAGCAGCTGAACCAATAGCATACCCCTTAGTTACAGCTTTTGTTGTATTCCCAACTGCATCAAGAGCATCTGTAACCTTTCGAACCCCCTCTGGAAGCTCTGACATTTCTGCAATGCCACCAGCGTTATCAGTCACAGGGCCATAAGCATCCAAAGCAACGACAATTCCTGCAAGAGATAGCATTGTTGTTGCAGCAATACCAATACCATAAAGATCACCTGCCATATAGGAGAAAAGAATCCCAACGCAAATAATCAAGACGGGCAGCGCTGTTGCTTCCATAGAAACGGCAAGCCCTTGTATGATATTTGTTGCATGACCTGTTTGAGATGCCTCAGCAACACTTCTAACGGGACGATATCGCGTTGATGTATAATATTCTGTAACCCACACCAAAAGACCTGTTACGCCAAGGCCTATCATCGCACAAAGAACCAAGCTGTTTCCATCAATCGTTTTTTCAGCAAATGTAATCGCTTGATGTTCAAACAATACATCACTCGCACCCCAAATAAGCAAAGCAGAAGATCCAGCAGAAACCACCAGCGCTTTATACAAAGCTGTCATGATATTCTTGCTTTTGCCAAGCTTAACAAAGAATGTCCCAACCAAAGATCCAACGATACAAATACCTGCGATAAGCAACGGATAGGCCATCACAAGTTCTTGTTGAGCTTCAGAAACGTAAATACTTCCAAGCAACATTGTTGCAACGATCGTTACAACGTATGTTTCAAAAAGATCAGCCGCCATTCCGGCACAATCGCCAACGTTATCACCAACGTTATCAGCAATTACCGCTGGATTTCTTGGATCATCTTCTGGGATACCTGCTTCAATTTTTCCAACAAGATCCGCCCCAACATCTGCGCCTTTTGTAAAAATTCCCCCCCCCAACCGTGCAAAGATTGAAATAAGAGAAGCACCAAAACTCAAAGCAACAAGACCTTCCAATAAAGTTCTTGGGCTAACTTTTTGTCCTAAGAGGAAAAAGTAATAAAGAGCCAATCCTAAAAGGGCAAGTCCTACCACAAGCATTCCCGTTACAGCCCCAGATTTAAAGGCAAGAGAAAGAGCTTTTTCAATTCCACTTCGTGCCGCTTCTGCTGTCCGCACGTTTGCACGAACAGAAATGTGCATTCCAATATATCCAGCAATACCAGATAAAAGCGCCCCAAGCACAAATCCTATGCCTACATGAAGCCCCATAAAAAAGGTCAGTCCCGAAGCAACAACAGCACCAACAAGTCCTATTGTCTGATACTGACGATTTAGATAAGCGCGGGCACCTTCTTGGATTGCCTGTGCAATACTCTGCATTTTCTCAGTCCCTGCGGGGGCAGAAAGAACAGATCGTGCGGTCATCAGACCATAAAGCAAAGAAAGGGCCCCACACCCCAAAACGGTATAGTAGATTGATGTTATCACTATTAAACTCCTTGATTAATTATTTAAACTTGTAATCTATTAAAAAATTTAGACAAAATTCATAAAACTTTCAACTACTTTCCTCGCAGATGGCTAGAAATTGTATGCAAAATTCCATTCACAAAGCCTGGTTCCTTGTCCCCATAAAAGGCATGAGTTACATTAAGGTATTCATTGATAATAACAGCGCTATCTGTTTCTGGAATTTTCCACAACTCATAAACTCCTACCCTTAAAATACACAAAAGAACGAGATCAAGTCGATTAAAAGACCATGTTTCTGGCAAAGCTTTTTCTATCATAAGATCAATATCTTTTAAATGTTGAGTCGTCTCTAAAACAAGTTGACTTAAAAAGTCTTTGCTATAATTTTTAGACCCCACTTCTTTTAAAAGATCTTGTTCGAAGTTCTTAGGAAAATCGGTCAAAACTTGAAGGGGATTTTCTTTTATTAAAGCACACTGATAAAGAACTTGAACGGCTGCAATACGCGCAACGCTTCGCTTATGAAGATTAAATTTTCCCATTACTATTTCCTATTTTCTCATGTGTTAGCTGTCCAATAAAGTCTTTAAAATCATCGGAATCTTTAAAGTCCTTGTAAACGGATGCAAATCTTACGTACGCAACAGAATCAAAATGACAAAGCTCTCTTAAAACAATTTCTCCAATTACCTTAGAAGAAATAGTATTTTCTCCTAAACTTTCGAGTTTTTGAATGATGGCGCTAATAAATTTTTCGACATCGTCTTGATTGAAAGGTCTTTTTCTTAAGGCAACATAAATAGATTTTGCGATTTTTTCCCGCTCAAAAGGCATGAGACTTCCATTGCGTTTAATAACGGTCAGATCACCTAATTTAACACGTTCAAAAGTTGTAAACCGCGCATCACAGTTTGGACATTCTCGACGGCGCCTAATTGCCGTATTATCCTCTGTTGGTCGGGAGTTACGTACTTGAGTATCAGCAAAGTGGCAAAAAGGACAGCGCATTATGAATACAAAGGAAACTGGCTACAAAGATTTCTAACGTCCGCCAAAACAGACTGTTCAGCTAAGTGATTATTGGATTCCCCTTTATTTTTAATGCCTTCTAAGACTTTGTAAATAAGCGTTGCAATCTGAATCGATTCTTTTTCTTTCATTCCGCGTGTCGTTATGGCAGGCGTTCCTATGCGAATCCCTGATGAAATTTGAGGACCTAAGGGATCAAAAGGAATAGAATTTTTATTACAGGTAATACCAGCTCTCTCAAGAGAAATCTGGGCATCTTTTCCTGTAATACCAAGAGACCTGAGATCTACCAAAAACAGATGTGAATCTGTTCCATTAGATACCATATTAACGCCCAAACTCTTCAGCTGTTCACACATCGCATGAGCATTATTAATAATTTGTTGGGCGTAAAGCTTGAATGATTTATCTAATGCTTCCCCATAAGCCACTGCTTTTGCTGCAATGATATGCATCAATGGTCCTCCTTGGAGACCTGGAAATACGGCAGAATCTATCTTTTTGGCAAGATCATCATCATTAGATAAAATCATACCTCCTCTTGGTCCCCGTAAAGTCTTATGGGTTGTGGTGGTCACAATGTGAGCAAAAGGGAGAGGACTTGGATAAACACCCCCTGCTACAAGACCTGCAAAATGCGCCATATCTACCATAAGATACGCCCCGACAGAATCAGCAATTTCTCTAAATCGCTTAAAATCAATAATACGAGCATAAGAAGAGCCCCCTGCAATAATAAGCTTAGGCTTATGTTCGTTTGCAAGAATCTGGACTTGATCATAGTCAATAAGACCTGTTGATGCCAAAACCCCATAACCAATCGCATTAAACCATTTGCCTGACATACTGACCCTTGATCCATGAGTCAGGTGTCCGCCTGCATCAAGAGACATACCTAAAAATGTATCCCCTGGATTAAGAAGTGCTAGAAAAACTGCTTCGTTTGCTTGAGCGCCTGAGTGAGGTTGCACATTTGCATAGGCACAAGAAAACAATTTTTTTGCTCGATCAATGGCAAGGATTTCTGCTTGATCAACATATTCACAGCCCCCATAGTAACGACGCCCTGGATACCCTTCAGCATATTTATTTGTTAGAACAGATCCTTGTGCTTCTAAAACTGCGCGAGAAGTAAAATTTTCAGAGGCGATTAATTCAATTGTTTGGCGTTGACGATCTAGCTCTCCTTGAAGAGCTCTTGCAAGATCTGGATCTTGTTTTAAAACGTAAGAAATCATTGTCATGGCTTTTCTCCATAATAATCAATTGAAGAGACTCGCTCTTCATGGCGTCCGCCTTCAAAAGGAGTATCTAAGAATATTTTTACACAATTAAAGGCTGTTTTTTCATCAACAATTCTAGCCCCCAGCGCTAAAATATTAGCATCATTATGAAGGCGCGCTGTCTTTGCTGTGTCCACATTATGACAAAGAGCGGCACGAATCCCTGGGTGACGATTGGCAGCAATAGATACGCCGATTCCTGTTCCACAAATAATAATACCAACGCTTTTAGGCTCATTTTTAACCTTTAGGGCAACATCATGAGCAACAAGAGCATAGTTGGATAACTGGTCGCTATAAACACCACAATCAATAAAATTCTTTTCCTTAAAAGCATCCAGAAGATACTGTTTTAATGCATATCCTGCGTGGTCAGATCCTATGTAAATGTGACGAGTTGTAATCATAATGATTTTTCATCAGGTTTTTTACCATAGGCAACATAAAGGAATTCCTTGTGAAGCCCCCGGATAGCCACAACCCAAAAAACCAAAACAACGGCTAAAAGAAGGGCGATATAAGGAGCAATCGATAGTTGTGTAGCACAAGGAATTAAAGAAAGGAAAAAACCTTGGACCAAAGATCCTGCCAATTTACCAACACGCCCGCCCATAATATCAACGGCTGCTTTTCCTTTAACTTTTAGCTCAGCATCTAGAGGAATATAGGCCATTTCTCTTGTGACATCAAAGAAACTAAACTTACAGCTCTTACTCAAAAGATTGTTGGCTTGGCCCATCCAGACAGACATCATCAACGGCGTTACACCTAAAAATGAAATTAAGGGTGAAAACGCTTCATCAAACAAAGTAAGGGCAAAAAAAGCAAATCCTGTAATCCCCATAAGGATTGGGGTTACAAGGGCACTTCTTCTCCAGCTAACACGTCTAACAAAGTTTAAACCAATCAGCGCCATTAAAAAGGTAATAATACCCATATATAAGGTTACGTTGCCAAGATATCCCTGAATACCATGATGGGTTTGATGAAGGATTTTAATCTGACTTTTCCAGGTAACCTCTACAAAATTGATTCCCACATTGAAGGCGATCGTCATGATTGCAATATAGCCTACATAACGAGACTTAAGGATGTACTTAAAGCTCTCTAAGAAAGACAACTGAATCTTGTTTTTCTTAGGCGTAGGACTTTCATCTTGCGTATGATACTGTTCTCTCTCTCGAACAGTATATTTATTAATCCAATAATAAAGAGCCATGATTAAGGCGCAAGAGACCACAAAAAACAAAAACATTTCTTTTATTGTATCCCCATAGGCATGAGGATCAAAATAATTTTCCTCTTTAGCATGCGCATAAAACAATAAGAAAAGCCCTGCGACGATAGCCCCAAGGCCATTAAACATACTAAACACCATATAGCATCTTTTAGATTGTTCAACTGTTGTAATTTGATTAGCAAATTGCCAAAAAAGAAGTGTAATCACAAGAACAGACCACATTTCAGAAAAAATATAAAACAGAGCAAACCCCCAATATCCAATGGCAGGAATAAGCCACTTAAAATGAGAATAAAGTATTTTCAGATGAGCAATTTTTTCTGGTGCCATATGGCATATATCTTGATGGGGATAAATAACAAAAGCAAACAAGAGAAAGAACCCCATAAAAAGACTTATAATCCCATAAAAAATTGCTCTTTGACTAATAAAGTTAGAAATCCAGGTATAGATCATCACAAAAATGATAGAGAAAACAAAAACCCCTACCTTTAAAAAGTGGATAACCTCCGCCCCTGATTCTGGAGCAGAGATAATAATGATATCTTTAGCGTTGTGGGCGAGCCAAAAATTAAAGGCTATTAAAGCCATCATAAGGCCCATAGGAATAATTTTTTTAAATTCGTTTTTGTAAATTGGGAATAAGAAAGAGCGCACTTTTGAAAAAGATTGTCCTGCGTGAGCGTGCGTATCCATAAACCAACTGTATAAGCTTAGAAGTGAACTTAGATTCATCTGTACCATGGCTTATCTACAAAAGCAACTCCTTAAGTCAAATAATACAACTTAAAATTTTATGCGCGCGGATGTGTAGATTGATAGACTTCTTTTAGTCGTGCTCGGCTTGCGTGAGTATAACGCTGGGTTGTTGAAAGAGACGCGTGCCCCAAAAGTTCTTGGATCGTTCGAAGATCACCGTTGCCTTCCAAAAGATGGGTTGCAAAACTGTGGCGTAAAGCATGCGGGGTTACTGTCTCTGGTAAATTTAAAGATCGCCTTAGATCTCTTACCTCTTTTTCTGCAACGCTAATATTAAGTCTCTGCCCCTTAATGCCAATGAATAAAGGTGTATCCTCCTCTATAGAAAAGGGGAAACCATTCAGATATTCTTGTAATGATTTTTGTACGGACGACAGAAGGGGAACTAAACGTTCCTTCCCCCCTTTCCCCTTAATCACAAGGGTATCTTTATTTCTAACCGTAGAACAATTGAGAGATAATGCTTCGCTAATTCTAAGTCCCGCTCCGTAAAGCAGGATAAAAAGAGCCTTATTTCTAAGATCAGTCCATCCATTATCTTCTGTCACAGCGTTTAGAAAATCTTTCATTTGTGTTTGTGATAAAGATTTTGGAAGAGAAAAAGGAAGTTTTGGAGACTTTATATTTTTTAAAACTGTATTATGAACTATATTTTGCTGATCAAGATACTTAAAAAAGCTTCTGATAACAGACATCGATCGTGCTATCGATGTTTTTGCCATTTTTTTTTGCGAAAGAAAGGCAAGCCATGCTCGAAAATCTTGTGCTTTTAAGGATTCTATTATTTTGATTGATATCTCTTCGCCCAAATGATTTTGAAGAAAGAAAAAAAACCCATCGAGGTCTTTTTGATAGGCCTTTAAGGTATTTTCTGAAAGACGCTTTTCTTTTTGAAGCCACTGGAGCCATTCAAAAAAAATAGAATGCACGATAGTATCCTATAAAATAGATTGGCCTGTTTTTTCCCAGTCTTTTAAAAAATCCACAATTCCTTTATCTGTTAAGGGGTGCTTAACCATTGACCGAATAATTGATGATGGGGCTGTTACAACGTCTGCACCCATCAAAGCGATTTCCCTTATCTGAAAGGGGCTTCGAACTGACGCTGCAAGGACCTCTGTCGAAAATTCTGGGTATTGATCATAGATTTGACAAATTTCTTCGATAAGATGCAACCCATTATGACCAATATCATCCAGTCGGCCAATGAAAGGGGAAACATAGGTGGCCCCAGCTTTTGCAGCCATTATTGCTTGAAGCGCAGAAAAACAAAGTGTCACATTGACCATAATATCTTTTTGACGCAGTTCATAACAAGCTTTTAGGCCTTCTTCTGTTAAGGGAACTTTAATACACACATTGGAGGCGATTGTTCTAAGTTTAAGAGCCTCTTGAATCATTGTTTTGGCATCTAATGCTGTTACCTCTGCGCTAACAGGCCCTTGCGTTAGGGCACAAAGTTCCTCGATAACTTTAAAAAAGTTTTTTCCCGTTTTTGCAATAATAGAGGGATTTGTTGTAATACCATCTACCATACCTATCTCAGAAAGTGCTTTTATTTCTTGGACATCTGCTCCATCGACAAAAAACTTCATTTTTTTCTCCTCACTTTTCCTAATCCTATGTAGAATGTTATGTCATAATACTAACGAAAATTATAGAGTATGTCAGCCCATTACCAATTAAAACCATCAATTGTTCGTGTTTTGCTCCCAAAACCATTTCATGCTCCTTTTGATTATTTTGTTCCTAAAGAATCCTTTGTAGAGGTTGGCCACTATGTTCAAGTACCCTTTGGAAAGTCACTCGTATGGGGCGTTGTTTGGGAAACCAATGTTTTATCAACACTGCCAGAACATCAAATTAAAGAAATTCGATCCATCTCTAGTCTTCCGCCTCTTTCACCAGCTGCAAGAAAATTACTAGAATGGACCGCTCGATATACTTTAGCGCCCCTAGGATCCGTTCTGAAAATGACTATCAGTGTGCCCGAAACACTAAAAGAATCAGAAAAAGATTTCCTCTCTAATGCCAAGAGTCTTGATATAAAACCTTCTCTTTTGAATCATGACCAAAATTTTTCGGCAACTGCTTTAAAAGAAGCCGTAGCAAAAAAAGAATTTCAACCTTTCTTATTAGAGGGAGTTACAGGATCTGGAAAAACAGAAGTCTATTTTGAAGGCATTAAAGAAGCCTACGGAAAAGGGAGGCAATCTCTCATATTAGTTCCAGAGATTTCTCTAAGCGCTGCCTGGGTTGATCGTTTTATAGATCGCTTTGGAATAACACCTACAATTTGGCATTCTGATATTACACCAGCAAAAAAGAAAAAGGCTTGGAGATCTATTGTTAACGGCGAGGCCTCCGTTATTGTAGGGGCAAGATCAGCCCTTTTTCTTCCCTATCAAAATCTGGGGTATATTGTTGTTGATGAAGAGCATGATCATAGCTATAAGCAAGAAACAGGCGTTGTTTATCATGCACGAGATGTTGCCGTAATGCGGGCTCAGTTAGAACAATGCCCTATCGTTCTCTCATCAGCGACCCCCTCCCTAGAAACTCTCTATAATGTTCAGCAAGGGAAGTATAAACATCTTATCCTTCCAGAAAGACACGGTGTCTCCACTTTACCGTCTGTTACTTTAGTGGACATGAAAAAAGTAAAAGGGGATAAAGTTATAAAATGGATTTCTCCTCCTTTAAAAGAAGCTATTCAAAAAACACTCGATAATAACGAACAATCTCTTCTTTTTTTAAATCGAAGGGGATATGCTCCTTTATTAATTTGCCATGCCTGTGGTCATCATATGGAATGTCCTAACTGCACTACATGGCTTGTCTATCATAAAGCATCTCAAATGATGCAATGTCATCAATGTAATTACTCTCATAAGCTGCCCTCTCATTGCCCAGAATGCAATCATCAAGGACTTTCTCCTTGTGGTCCAGGTGTTGAACGTATTGAAGAAGAAATAAAGACTCTTTTTCCAAACGCTCGCTTACTGATTATGACCAGTGATACATTATCATCCCCTAAAAAAACCGAGGCTTCTTTTAAAAAGATCCATGGACAAGAAGTCGACATTATTATAGGGACTCAAGTCATGGCAAAAGGCCATCACTTCCCTTTTTTAACATTGGTCGGCGTTATTGATGGAGATATGAGCTTAGGCGGCGGAGACCTTAGAGCCCCAGAAAAAACCTATCAACTTTTATATCAAGTAGGAGGACGAGCCGGACGCCAAAACCTTCCAGGTTCTGTTTTAATCCAAACACACACTCCTGAACATCCTGTTATGCAAGCCATTCAAAACTACGACCACAAAAGATTTTTAGATCTTGAATTAGAGAGTCGATCCGCACTAAAGTTTCCTCCTTTTGGAAAACTTGCTGCTTTGATTATTTCTGGAAAGGACCCTTCTTTTTTGGAAAAATACGTTCATGAAATGGCTCGCCAAATTCCCCATCATGAGAAGGTTCAAGTTTTTGGACCGGCCCCAGCACCTTTGTTTAAACTTCATCATTGGTACCGCTGGCGATTTCTTATTAAAACAGAAAAAGAAATTGGGATCCAAAAAGTCATTAAGTATTGGCTAGATTCTCTTTCTATACCATCAACCCTTAAAATCACTGTTGATATAGATCCTTATTCCTTCACTTAGAATCAATTGTTAAAAGAACCCCTAAAACGATAAAAACTACTCCCAAACCAAATTTGAACGTTAAGGGCTCACTAAAAAAATAAAAGCTTAAAAGGGGTACGATAACAAAAGCCAATGCCATAATCATATAGGCACGACTTAAGGGAATGTCTTGAAGAGCCCAAACCCAACCAAGCGTTGTCAGTCCATAAATAAAAAGAGCTCCAATAAACGGAACTTCAAAAGCCAATTTCCAAGGTGTATCTAAGGTTTTTAAAATATTAGCACTATGCTTAAAAAGAACCTGACCCGTTGATAGGCCTAAAACACATAAGATCAGTAAAAAATATGTCATGCTAACTATGTATCGCCTTGCTAAAAGTTGAAAGAGCGGCTTCTTTGATCGCTTCACTTGTAGTTGGGTGGGGATGACATGTTCTTGCAATATCTTCGCTTGCCGCTTTATATTCCATTCCCAAAACAATTTCTGAAATCAATGTTCCTGCGTCTTCCCCAATAATATGTGCCCCTAAAATTCTATCTGTTTCTTTGTGGGCTAATACTTTAACGAATCCTACCGTTTGACCTGTCGCTTTTGCACGAGAGTTAGCCCCAAACATAAACTTTCCAGACTTATAAGGAATATTTTTCTCTTTTAGTTGTTCTTCTGTTTGGCCGACAGAGGCAACTTCTGGAGAGGTATAAATTACTGAGGGAATTGTTTCATAATTCACATGCCCTTTTTGTCCTGCTAAAATTTCTGCAAGCGCTACCCCTTCTTCTTCTGCTTTATGTGCAAGCATCGGACCACGAATAACATCCCCTATAGCATAAACACCTGAAAGCGATGTTTTAAAATGATCATCAACGATAATTTCACCTCTTTGACTTGTCTTAATACCAACCATTTCAAGGCCAAGATTTTCTGTATTTGGAATCCTTCCTGTTGATACTAAAACGGCATCTGCACTTAAAACATCTTTTTTCCCACTCGCTACATCTTCTATGCCTAGAGATAGTCGTGTGCTGCCTTTTGTAACCTCTAAAACCTTTGTTCCAAATATAAATTCAAGTCCCTGTTTTTTCAGATTTTTTAGAAGTTCTTGTCCAACTTCAAAATCCATAGAAGGAACAATTGTATGGGCGTACTCAATAACAGTCACTTGACTCCCTAATCTTTGCCATAAAGAACCAAGCTCAAGACCAATATACCCACCGCCAATGACGACAAGTCGTTTTGGCGCTTTAGAAAAAGACAAAGCGCCGGTTGAAGAAACAATCCGATCTTCATCAATATCAATCCCTGGAAGATTTCGATTGGAAGAACCCGTTGCAATAACGATATTTTTACCTTCAAGCACCAAAGTTGTATCACTAGAAACAACAGAAACTTTTGTGGGAGAGATTATTTTTCCACTACCATAAAAATGGTGAACTTTATTTTTCTTAAACAGAAAAGAAATCCCCTGAGTCAGCTCTTCTATCACCTGACTTTTTCTTTCCATCATTTTTTTTAAATTAACTTTTAAATCTTTTGCTTCAATTCCCCATTCTGGTAAATGATCCTGTGCTTCTTTGTATTTTTTTGACGCATGAAGAAGGGATTTTGAGGGAATACACCCTACATTTAAACAGGTACCTCCAAGGGTTTTTCTTTGCTCAATGCACGCAACCTTCAACCCAAGTTGTGCAGCCTTGATAGCACAAACATAGCCTCCAGGGCCGCCACCAATTACAATAACATCAAAAATTTCTGTCATAGAAAGTTCCCTAAATATTTAATAGTAGCGTTTCAGGCGTTTCGATGCGTTCTTTTACTTTGGCTAAGAAAGTCACAGCCCCTTTTCCATCCACAATACGGTGATCATAGGTTAAAGCAAGGTACATCATCGGACGAATAACGATTTGATTATCAACAACAACAGGTCTTTGTTGAATTTTATGCAATCCTAGAATCCCTGATTGCGGCGGATTAACAATCGGTGTTGACAATAAAGATCCATAAACACCCCCATTAGAAATGGTAAATGTCCCCCCTGATAGGTCATCTAAAGAAAGAGTATTGTTTCGTGCCTTAGAAGCATACCCAGCAATTGAAGATTCTATTTGTGATAAATCCAAGTATTCGGCATTTTTTAGAACTGGAACAACAAGTCCTTGTTCTGTTCCAACAGCAACACCAATATTATAATAGTTTTTATAAAGAATATCTTGGCCATCAATTTCTGCATTTAAGTCTGGGATTTCTTTTAATGTTTCCACAACAGAGCGAACAAAAAAAGACATGAACCCTAGTTTTACGCCATGTTTTTCAAAAAAACGATCTTTGTACCGATCCCTCATTGCCATGACGTTGGACATATCAACCTCATTAAAGGTTGTCAAAAGAGCGGCTGTATTTTGAGAAGATTTCAAACGCTCTGCTATTCTTTGACGAAGACGTGTCATACGAACACGCTCTTCTTTACCAGAGGTATTGACTGTAGGAAAAGGGGTATTCAAAACATCTTCTTTTGTAATACGACCGTCTTTTCCTGTACCAAAAATTTCCTGAAGATTTATATTTTTTTCCTGAGATATTTTTTGAGCAGCAGGTGAAAGAATTTTTTCTTTTGATTGTTCTACAGCTTTTGGAGGCACAGATGGTGATTCCCTTAAAGAAACAGGTTCTTTTGCCGAATCATCAAGGACAGCAATCACGCTCCCCACTTCTGCATTATCGCCCTGTAAAACACGTATTTCTTTTAAAACACCAGAAGAAGGTGCATTAATTTCCATCGTAATTTTATCGGTTTCGATTTCTGCAATCATTTCATCAGCTTTAACAAAATCTCCAATTTTCTTAACCCACTTAGAAATAGTCCCATCACTAATTGATTCCCCTAAAATTGGTACTTTAATTTCTGTCATTTTCTATCCTATTAATAGCGCTTTTTTTATAAATTCATTTTGCTCTTTTTCATGCACAGACATAAACCCTGTTGAGGGAGAAGCAGATGCCTTACGTCCAACATAAATAGGCCTGTCACATTTCATTTTTGCCTTTTTCATTGCAGATTCTAATCGTCGATCAACAAAAAACCAAGCCCCCATATTTTCTGGCTCTTCTTGACACCAAATAACTTCTGATTGTGCGTATTGTTTTAAAGTTTTAATTAATTCTTCCTCCGGAAAAGGATAAAACTCTTCCAATCGAATTAAGGCAATATTTTGAATATTATAATCTTTTTTAGCCTGCAAAAGATCATAGTAAACCTTTCCGCTACAAATCACAATTCGTAGAGGATTTTTAGTGATTTCTTCTTCGGTTAAAACAGGAGAAAATTTTGTCCCCAAAGAAAGATCTTCAAAAAAAGAAGTTGCCAAAGGGTGCCTCAACAAAGATTTGGGCGTCATCAGAATAAGAGGCTTTCGATAAGGTCCCAAGATTTGACGCCGCAAAATATGATAATAATTTGCGGGCGTTGAACAATAAGCTACATGCATATTTTCCTCAGCACAAAGCTGTAAATAGCGTTCTAACCTGGCAGAAGAATGTTCGGGTCCTTGTCCTTCATATCCATGAGGTAAAAGCATCACAAGCCCAGACAACCGGTGCCATTTTGACTCAGCCGAGGAAATAAATTGATCAATTATTACCTGAGCCCCATTGGCAAAATCACCAAATTGAGCTTCCCATAAAATCAGCGTTTTTGGGGATGAAAAAGAATAACCATATTCATATCCAAGAACAGCAAATTCTGAAAGAGGGCTGTTTAAAATTTCAACTTTCGCCTTAGAAGTCTCTAAGTAATTGAGAGGGATATAAGACTTTTCTACTTTTTGATCAGTCCAAATATTGTGGCGTTGGGAAAATGTCCCTCGTCCGGAATCCTGTCCACTCAGCCTAATTGGATGCCCCTCTTTCAAAATAGTAGCGAAAGCTAAAGATTCAGCTGTTCCCCAATCTAGTTTTTCTTTTCCATCAACCATCTCTTTTTTAGAGCCTAAAATACGATCCATTCTTTTGTGGATGGCAAAATCTTTTGGGACAAAGATTAGGTGTTTCAATAAAGATTTAAGCTGATCAACTGTTTGATCACTTTCTACAGACTGAAGAGATCCAATTTTATAGTTTTCCCATTTTTTTTGCATCCAATTTATAACATAATTATTTGAAATTTCAGACTTTTTATAGGAATCTTCCAGATGATATTTTCTTTCATTTGTCCATTGATCTAAAGATTCTTTTGTTATAAATCCTTGCGTTAAAAGCTTTTGCTCATAGAGAGTTTTTACAGAAAGATGCCCCGCAATAACCTCATACATTGTAGGCTGCGTAAAAGAGGGATCGTCTGTTTCATTATGACCAAAACGACGATATCCTATAATATCAATAACAACATCTTTTTGAAATTTTTTCCTAAATTCTACAGCAAGGCGTGTAATAAAAATCACCATTTCAGGATCATCCGCGTTCACATGAAAAACAGGAGCACCAATAGATTTTGCTAAATCAGAACAATAAGGTGATGATCGGGATAGATGTGGGGAGGTTGTAAAACCCACCTGATTATTAATAACAAGATGGATTGTTCCGCCCGTTTTATAGCCCTCTAAATTTGAAAGACCAAAACATTCTGCAACAACACCCTGTCCAGGAAAAGCAGCATCGCCGTGAATTAATATCCCAAGAACTTTTTTACGATCATCGTCTTTCTTAAAATCTTGTTCTGCACGAACACGACCCAAAACAACGGAATCTACGGATTCTAAATGGGATGGATTGGGTGTTAAAGAAAGATGTACTTCTTGCTCTTGAATTCTATAATCGCTTGAATATCCCAAATGATACTTCACATCCCCTGATCCTGGAATGCTTGAATCTAGAAAATGCTTTTTAGAAAATTCTTTAAAAATGTGTTCTAGGGGTTTTTGCAAAATATTGGCTAAAACATTAAGACGACCCCGATGTGCCATTCCAAAAATAATATTTTCCACATTTCCTTTAGCAGAAATTTCGATAATTTCTTTCAGGCAGGGAATTAATGCATCGCAACCTTCTAATCCAAATCGTTTTGCGCCTTTATATTTTGTATCTAGAAAATTTTCAAAAGACTCTGTCTCTAAAAGAGTCTTTAGAAGATTTATTTTTTCATCAGAAGTAAGAGTTTTCAAAAAAGTGTCATTTTCTAGATGTTCTTGGATCCATTCTTTCTGACCTGAATCAATTATATGCGAAAATTCAACACCAAAAGAACTACAATAGGTATCCCGTAGTTTTAGATAAATATCCCTAAGCGTTGCTTTTTCAAACCCTAAAAGACCGCCTAAAAAGATTTGCCTATCCCAATCTTCTTCTTTAAAGCCAAAATACTTCGGATCCAACTCAGGTATTTTTTCTCGTATCATCAATCCCAAAGGATCTAGTTTGGATTCTAGATGTCCCAGGGCACGATAAGCTTGAACAAGCATCAAAGCCGACAGAGAATCTTTTAAGGATTTATCATTTAAAGTGGTTGGTTCTACTGCATTTTTTTCTTTGCTAGGAAAGGTTTCTTTTTTCTGTTGCCAAGAGGGACCTTTTTTTTCGATCGAAAAAACATCCAAAGAATCGCCCATTTCTTGAAAAAATTGTCTCCAAGATTCGGGAACTGTCTCTTGGTTTTCTAAGTATTTTTTATAAAGAGAGGAGATAAAGTCAAAACTTTCTCCAAACAAAAATTCTTTTTCTAAAACGCTCATTCAATTCCTATACTATCATAGTAAATATTTAACTCTTTCTTATTTGCACATCTATTGATTGTTTGAGTCCTAAAATTTAACTTTGGATTTTAATCAATCATTACAATGACTTATTTTCTTGAATTCTTTTTTCAATATGGTACTATGACTCAATTATAATAATAACTAAAGGGGATTTTCATCATGGCTCTTAAAAAAGCTTTTATTGTTTCCAGTTTTCTAATCGCTCCTTTTTGTTCAGAAGGAAGATCTCCTTCATTCACCGGAATGTATGCCGGGGGTGATATTGGATACAGAAACTTCAGTTCAACCATTAATCAAACCACAACAACAGGAACTGTCCAGCAGCAGTATAAATTTACAGGCGCAGGCGGTGTTTTTGATGCTATTTTTGGTGTTGGAAAAGCTTGGAAAAACCTTTATCTTGGCTACGAATTCAATACAGGCTTTAACACAGGAAAATCAACAAAAGCAGGAGCAAGTCTTGGTAACAGTTGGCAATTTGGTCTGGCGGCTCGTATTGGCGCACCGATGAATGATGTAGGTGTTATGCCTTATTTTGGATTTGGTTTTGAATATCGTCAAATGACCTTTAAAACATCCACAACAAATAATTTTTATAACTACTCTCTTGCACCCACTCTTGGAAGTGAATTTATTCTTGATGATAACTGGAGATTCCGTGGGGAAATCTCTTATCAAATGAACATCAAAACAACCAATCTTCCAGCTACCTACACCGTTAAATCCAGACCAAACAGTTTTGTCTTTAAGGGAGGAATTATTTACAAAATTTCAAATGATTAAGGCAACAAAAGCTTTCATTTTCTTTTGGGCACCTTGAATGATTATTTAGACCTTCTTTGATAGCAGAAGAAAGTCCATCAACGAACATCTTGTTCGTTCTTGCTGTCGAAACCCTTCCATAAAAAGGGACTCCTTCTTTCAAAGCAAGGCTTTTGTAGTCCATATCAAGTTCTACTAAAGTTTCAGAATGCTCGGAAATAAAGCTAATCGGAACAACAATAAGGGGACAACCTTCTTTTCCCGCTCGAACAATTTCATCTTCTGTATAAGGTTTTATCCACTCCAAAGGCCCCACTTTGCTTTGATAGCAAATAATACTCTCTATTTTTAAATCGCTCAAACGACTCTCTAAAATTCCTACAGTTTCCTCTACTTGCTTTTGATAGGGATCTCCTTTTTCAACAATCCGCTTTGGAAGACCATGGGCTGTCCAAAGAATTCTTGGAACACCATAAGATTTGGCCTTTTCATATTCAGAACGAACTTCTTTTTCTATAAAAGACAAAAAACCCTCAAGAAAGAAAAAACAAGGGATTGTTTTTGTTTCCAAATAAGGAGAAAACTTTTTTATTTTTTCAGTAAAATCCTTTAGGGAAGATTGACTTGTTGTTGTTGAAAACTGAGGATAGAGGGGCAGAAGAATGATCTGATCTGGACCAAAGGAAATAACATTTTTTATTGTTTCTAAAGAAAAGGGGTGCCAATAACGCATAGAAACAAAGGTTTTAAAGTGTTGATTTTTTTCCTTATTCAAGGATATTTCTAGTTCTTTTGCTTGAGCTTTTGTTTCATCCAAAAGAGGGCTTTTTCCACCAAGCTTTTTATAAATATTGATTGCATCGCCCTCTCTGTTTCTGGAAATAATCTTTGCAAGAATCCAGCGAAATGGATTTGGGATTTGCAAAATAGCCCTATCGTAAAAAAGATTAAATAAAAAAAATTTCACCGATTTAAGATCAGACGGCCCTCCAAGGTTCATTAAAACAACAGCAATTTTTTTCATGGACGCCAGCTTTTTACAAATTGAATAAGATCTTTTACATGAGAGACGGGAACGCCTGGTGTCATTCCATGTCCTAAATTAAAAATATAGGGTCGATCCTGAAAAGATCTCAAAATTCTTTCAGCTTCAAAAAACATTTCTTCTCCTCCAGCAACCAGAAGAGAGGGATCAAGCCCCCCCTGAAGAGCCATATTTTTTGGGGAAACCTTTTTGATATGAGAAAAATCCACTACGCTATCCAAGCTCAAAGCACAACCCTCCAGAGAAAAAAACTTCCAATAAAAGGAAGGGTTCCCTTTTGGAAAAACGATGATCGGAATCTCGGGGAACTCTCTTTTTATTCTAGACACAAGCTCCCTTATAGGATAAACCACCCACCGATCGTAATAGGGTTCCGGAAGAATGCCCGCCCAACTATCAAAAAGTTGAATCGCATCAACCCCAGCGATTATCTGTTCCCGCAAATAAAGAAATGTTGCATCAATCAAAACAGAGATTAGGGTGTCGACCTTTTTTGGAAAAGAAAACGCTGTTTTTTTTGCGCAGGAGTGATCTTTTGACCCCCCACCCTCTATCATATAGGTTGCAACAGTCCAAGGGGCTCCAGCAAAGCCCAAAAGAGCCTTTCCATGGGGAAGTTCTTTTTTTGTAAGTGCAATGGTTTCAAATATAGGAGAAAGCGTTTTAAGAAAAGAACCAGGATGTAACTCCCTGAGCTGCTCCAGGTTAGCTTTTTCTAAAACAGGCCCCTCTCCCTGTTTAAAGTCAAGGTCATACCCCAGGGCCAGGGGAACAACAAGAATATCCGAAAAAAGTATTGCTGCATCTATTTCTGGAAATCGCTTTAATGGTTGTAGGGTTACTTCTTTTGCCGCATCGGGAGAAAAACAAAGTTTCAAGAAAGATCCAGCTTTTTCTCTTAGCTCCCTGTATTCTGGTAAGTATCGACCTGCTTGTCGCATGAACCAAATGGGTCTTGGGTGAAAAACTTCCCCTTTGAGGGTTTTTAGTAAATTATTATTCATATATATATCTTTGTTGTTTAAATATATACCTGTGTATAATGTGGATTGTTTTTTGTCTACAGGATATCTTCAAGATATCCACAAGATGTTCCTTTCTTGTGTGCCCTGGTTTTTGTTTGAGCTGGATACTATTTTTTGTTTTTTACACAAAATGAAGGTATTTAAAATTTTTTCTGGGGATTGTTTTGGGGAAAGTCTCTTAACCTTTGTGCACATCTTGGCCCAATTTTCTTTTTTTTCTTTTTATCCACAGGTTATTATAAAGATAAAGACCAAGAGTTAGTATCTTGACTTTAGACAAAAATCCTCTCATGATCTCTAAAATTCTTATTAAAGGAGAATTAACATGATAAAAAACTTCCCAAAAATCCTTCTATCCTTAAGTCTTCTCTTTCTTCTTTCTTGTGGAGAAAAAAACAAAGATACCCTCGTTATTGGAACAAAATTAGATGGAGTTATATCCTTAGATCCGGCAGAGGCCTTTGAAATACACGTTTTAGATTATCTAGATAATGCTTATACCCCTCTGGTTGCTTGCGATCCGAAAAACCCAGAGTTAATTATTGGCCTTGCGGCTGAAAGCTGGGTTGTTAGTGATGACAAAAGGAAGATAACCTTTAAAATTAGACCAGGAATAAAATTTGCCTCCGGAAATACACTAACGGCGCACGATGTTGCCTTTTCTCTACAAAGAACCGTGATTCTAAAAAAGAACCCCTCAGAAATCATTTCTCAGTTTGGGTTTACTGAGGAAAATGTGAAAGAAAAAATTAGAGCACTCGATGATGAAACTCTTGTTTTTGAAATGGATGATTCTTATGCCCCAACTTTGGTGCTTTATTGTTTAACGGCTAACAGTGGAGCTGGGATTGTCGACCAAAAAGAGGTTATGAAACATGAAGTTGATGGAGATATGGGCCATCTTTGGCTAAAGACGAACCACGCAGGAAGCGGTCCTTTTAAATTAAAATCATGGAAACCGAAAGAAAGCATTAGTGTTGAAAGCCACAAAGATCATTTTTGGGGTGCGCCAAAGATTGATAAAATGGTTTTCCAGCATATAGGGGATGATTCTTCTGGTATTTTGATGCTGGAGAAAGGTGATATTGATATTTTGAAGGGGTTTGATTTAACGAGCGAACAAATTGGAAAAGTCAGAGAAAATATAAGGATGGAGAGAGTTTCCCAGGGAGTTACTCGTTTTCTTATGTTAAACCAAAAAGTTCCGGAACTGCAGATTCCAGAAGTTCGTCAAGCTATTCGCCATTTGATTGATTATAATGGGATTGTGAATACCCAGCTAAAGGGAGAAGCCTTTGTGCACCAGACCTTTATTCCTATGGGATTTTTTGGAGCCCTTGATGAGAACCCCTATGATTACAACATAGAAAAAGCCCAAGCCCTTTTGGATAAAGTGGGTCTTAGAAATAAACTAACATTTACACTAGAAAGCCAAAATTCTGAGCAAGCTCAGGCTCTGCAGTCAAGCTTTTCTAAAGGGGGGATCACATTAAAGATTAGCCTTGGGGATACAAAACAACTTCTTACAAAATACAGAGAACGTCGCTATGAAATGGGTCTTTCTTTTTGGATTCCTGATTATTTTGATCCTCATAACAATGCGGCAACATTTGGTAGAAATCCTGATAACTCTGATGCAGCCAAATCAAAAACTATTTTGTGGAGGACAGGCTGGGTAGACCCCGAGCTTGATAAAATCGTAATGATGGCGAAGAAAGAGGAAAATCCAGAAAAAAGAAAAGATCTTTACTATAAATTACAAAGAAAGCTTTTGGATTCTTCTATTATTAATATGTTTCAGTATGACAGAATATTACTTATTCGTGATAATGTTCAGGGAATTGTCTTTAGCAGCGGATCTAATAAGGTATTTTATAAGGATGTCCATAAGTAAGGGTTATTGATTTTGGATTTTTAAAAGATGAAAAAGGTATTTTCATCAGTTTTAGTTACCGTCTTAACGCTTTTGGGCCTTTTAGTTATTACGTTTTTTATTGGCAGAAAGATACCCATTGATCCGATTCTAAGCGTTGTGGGGGAATCTGCTTCTCCCGAAATTTATGAAAAGGCCCGTATTTCTATGGGCCTTCACTTGCCAGTTTATGAGCAGTTTTTTCTTTATTTAAAAAAGATTATTAGTGGAGATTTTGGGTATTCATTTCTAACAAGTCGTCCTGTTTTAGAGGATTTAGCGCATGTCTTTTCTGCAACGATTGAACTTGCAACATTTTCTTTGATTTTTGGGGTTTCTTTGGGAATTTTCTGTGGTATTTGGGCAGCGAAAAGTTATGGATCTTGGGTTGATAAATTTGTGGGGGGTGTTTCTCTTGTTGGATACTCTATTCCTGTATTTTGGTTTGGCCTTCTTCTGCTTTTGATTTTTTATTTTGGTTTGGGGTGGTTTCCAGGCCCTGGAAGAATAAGTATTTACTATCAAGGGTATGATGCAAAAAGTGGGTTTTTATTATTTGAGTCTCTTTTTAGGGGAGATTTTGATGTCTTTTTAGATGCTCTTCACCACATTATCCTTCCAACAGCTGTTTTAGGGTATTTTAATCTTTCTTATATTGCAAAAATGACACGTTCCCTTGTTCTGACAGAAATGAGAAAACCTTATATTTTGACTGCGCGTGTTAAAGGAGTTTCTTCCTCAAAAATTATTTGGAAACATATTATTCCTAATATTAGAGTTCCTCTGCTTTCGGTTGTTGCCTTAAGTTATGGAGGCCTTTTAGAGGGAACTGTTTTAACGGAAACTGTTTTTTCGTGGCCTGGACTTGGGAGTTATCTAGTGAATTCTTTAAAAAATGTTGATATGAATGCTATTTTGGGGGCAACGTTTTTAACGGGCGTTGTCTTTGTAGGCTTACATACCTTAGTTGATAGTATTAATTATTTGATAGACCCAAGGGCAAAAAATGATAAAAAATAGTACTATGACAGAGATTCCTAAAAGTTCATATGACGCACAAAAGAAAAAAATTTATCGAAATTGGATTGTTTTTTCATCAAATAAAATATCTTTATGGAGTTTTTATTTTTTAGTTTTATTAATCCTTGTTGCTTCTTTTGCTTCCTTTATTGCTCCCCACGATCCAGCAAATGTTGACCTTTCCTTACGCCTTCAAGAACCATCAAGCGTTTATCTTTTAGGAACAGACGAATTGGGTCGAGATATTTTAAGTCGGTTGATTTTTGGGGTAAGAACAACAATTTATATTGTTGTGCTTATTATATTCTTTACTGTTCCCTTGGGCGTTGCAATTGGTATTATTGCTGGATATGGGGGTAAGTGGATTGATCGAATTCTTATGCGTCTTACGGATATTTTTTTGGCTCTTCCTCGCCTTATTTTGGCTCTTGCTTTTGTTGCGGCTATGGGACCTGGACTTTTAAGTCTTGTGGTTGCTATTTCTTTAACAGCTTGGACATCTTATGCTCGAATTGCTAGATCTGAAACAATATTAATTCGTAAGGAAAATTTTGTAAAAGCTGCTCAACTGCAAGGGGCAAAGCCCTTTTATATTTTGCGTCATTATGTTCTCCCTCTTTGTTTACCCTCCGTTATTGTTCGTCTGACATATGATATGGCAGGTGTTATTCTCATGGCTGCTGGATTTGGTTTCTTGGGTTTGGGTGTTCAACCACCAGTGCCGGAATGGGGAACAATGGTCGCAAGTGGTCAACCATATCTTTTAGATCATTGGTGGGTATCAACAGCTCCAGGATTTGCAATTTTTATCACAAGCCTGGCTTTAAATTTTGTTGGAGATGGCTTAAGAGATGTCATAGACCCGAGGCAAAATTATTAACATGAACATAATTGACCTTAAAAATTTTACTCTTTCTATAGCACAGCAAGAAAAAACAAATCTTATTGTGCAAGGTGTCTCTTTGTCTATTCAAAATGGAGAAATTTTGGGTGTTGTTGGTGAAAGTGGTTCGGGTAAAACAATGCTTATGAGATTTCTTTTGGGTGTGATGCCTCAAAATATGACAGCTTCTTTTGACTCTTTTTCATTTTTGGGATCATTGATTTCTCTGGAAGAATCAAAAAATGTTAGATCAGACATCGCTATGGTTTTGCAGGACCCTAAAACGTCCTTAAATCCTGTTTTGACCGTTGAAGACCAAATTAAAGAAGCATTTATTCTTAAGGGAGACAAAGATAATTTGGATGAAAAAGTGCTAAAAACTCTCCAAGAAGTTTCTATTCAAGACCCTTTGCGTGTTGCAAAAAGTTATCCGTTTGAGCTATCTGGAGGGATGGGGCAGCGCGTTATGATAGCGATGATGCTTGCTTTAAAACCAAAACTTTTAATTGCGGATGAACCAACGTCTTCTTTGGACGCCCATGTACAAAGGCAAATTTTAGATCTTTTAAGGGATACAGCGAAAAAAAATGGGATGACACTTATAATCGTAAGTCATGATTTACCCCTTATATCTGCTTATTGTCACAGGGTTATCGTTATGTATAAAGGTCATATAGTCGATTCTTGCAAGGCTCAAGACCTTTCTAAGTCAAAGCACCCCTATACAAAAGGTCTTTTGAGGTGTTTACCAAAATTGAATGATCCAAGAAAACGTCTTTCCATTTTAAAAAGGGAGGAAATAGATTTATGATTCATGCTGAGAATCTTTCAGTCATTTTTGAAAAAAAAGGTCAAAAATTTCAAGCCCTGTCAGACGTTTCTTTTGATGTTAAAAAAGGAGAGTCTTTTGGAATTATTGGCGAAAGTGGTTCGGGCAAAACAACAATTTTAAATGTTTTATCTGGTATGGTATCTCAAAACAGTGGCGCGTTTAAGCTTAATGGAACGTTACAGTATGTTTTTCAAGATCCCTATAGTGCTCTTCACCCTTATCATACGATAGGAAGAATTCTTGAAGAGCCTTTAAAAATTAGAAAGAAAATAGTTGATAAAAGTCTGATTATTCAATGTCTTAAAAATGTTGGTCTTGGAGAAGAGTATTATTTTCGCTATCCGCATGAATTATCGGGCGGACAGCGTCAGCGTGTTGTGATTGGGCGTGCTTTGGTTATGCAGGCGGATGTTTTGCTCCTTGATGAACCAACCTCTGCTTTAGATGTTTCTGTACAGGCAGAAATTTTAAATCTTTTGAAGGATTTGCAGGAGAAATACAAATTTACGATGATTTTGGTGACGCACGATCTTCCAGTGGTTGCCTTTATGTGTAATGATATTCTTGTTATGCGGCAGGGAAAAGTTATTGAAAGGATCACATCAACTAATTTACGTCGTGGTATGATCAAAAATTCTTATACTAAAGAATTAGTCGATTTAAGCTTTTAAAAAGAGAGAGAAACCAGCAAGGAAGTTTCAAGGCAGGATTTCATGACGCTGGCTCTCTCTCCGTCGAAGAAAAATATCTAAAGAGATATTTTTCATATGAAAATTATAATACAAAAAATATCTCGTCAAGAGAAAAATGATAAATTTATGAGTATTTTAATTTCAAATAATTAAACAATCATTTATATAAAGAGAATTTTTTGGTGATGCTGGAAACAATATCCCATTTTCTAAAAATCACAGCAGCATAGTAGATATGTTCTTCTTCTGTTTTTTTAGAAATATTTTCTATCTGTTTTAGGTATGTGTCACCGGTCATGCTATCGACAAAGGGAAGATTAAAGATATGGGCTTCCTTTGCTGCAGCTACGGCCTTCTTAATCTCATTGGATTTTCCTCGTAAAACAATATAAGGTATTCCTGAAATTTTCCAGTTGTTGCCACTGGCATCTATATTGGCTTGTAGGAAACAATTTTCCTCGTTCAATGAGGCTCCAAGTGCAAAGGAAGCATGAGCTACAGCATTCATTGCAACACCAATATCGATCTCTTTGTTGACAATGACAACAAGTTTATTTTCAAATTTCATTTTATTTCTCCTTTTCTTTGATAAAAATTTCCAATCGTTCTTTTCCCTTACCAAGATTGATTCTCTTAAGGGTTATCGTACCGACCTCTTTTGTATTTTGAGGGTGTGTTCCTCCACATGGTACCGGTGAGAATTCTTTGATTTTCCAGTATCTTCTTTCTGTAACTTCATCACTAAAAGCGCTTATAATAGGCTGACTTGAATCAATGATAGACTGAGCATGAGCCTGTAGTTCTTTTAGAGAACTAGAGATACTGTCTTCGCATTTGAAATCAATACGTGCTTTGGCTTCAGCAATGTGCGCCCCTGTCTTTAAAATAGTTGGAAATTTTTTGTATGCGAGCTCTAAAATAATTTCAGCTGCAAAATGTAATCGCATTAATTGATAACGGCGACTCCAATCAACAATAATTCTTACTTTATCACCAGCCTTAAGTTGATGCTGATCATCAAGGGTGTAATAGAGTTCTTTGCCATTTTTTTGTGCATTTAAAACGGTGTACCCTCCTATAGTTCCAGAATCACTTTCTTGTCCTCCAGAAAAAGCATAGAAAATTGTTTCATTGACTGTAATTTGATTGCCATTAACTTTTTTCACAACGGTATCTAATTCAGTTAAATAAGGGTTTTTCCAAAATATCTTTTTTGTCATATTATTCTTCTTCGTTTTTAAAACTTTCATTTACATTTTATGCGTTATAGCGCACAATATAGCACTGTACGTTATAACGCACAAGCATTTTTTATAAAGGGGTGAATTTTGGAAAACCTATCATTAAGGATACCTAAGATTTTAAAGTCATTGCGCCAAGAAAAAGGATGGAGCTTAGATAGAGCAAGTCAAGAAACTGGTGTTAGTAAAGCCATGCTTGGACAAATAGAAAGAAGTGAGTCAAGCCCCACAATTGCGACGCTCTGGAAAATTGCTAGCGGCTTTAATGTATCATTTTCCTTTTTTATCCAGGATTTAAATCAAAATCAATCAATGCATCGGATAGGTAATCCGGAGCAACTACATCCAAAAGATGATAAAATTTTTGTTATGCCGATATTTCCTTATGATGAAAAATTTAGATTTGAAGTTTTTGTTATCGAGTTGCTTCCTGGTTGTGAGCACTTTTCTCCAGCGCATCAAAAAGGCGTTGTTGAACATATAATTGTTGCATCCGGTGAGCTTGAAGTTTTTGTAAGGGGGGCTTGGCATTCTGTTAAAGAGGGAGAGGGGTTGGGGTTTGAGGCTGATCAATCACACGGATATCGGAACTTGTCGAAACAAAAAGCGGTTTTTCATGATATCATTCATTATTAAGATGCTTGCTTTTTAATCTTTTATGCCGTAGGAATAATCATGATTTCTTATGATTATTTTTTAAAAGAACACCAGCGGTTATTTCCTGACACAAATGTTTCACGTGAAACATTTGATCGTTTGCTTTATTACGTGCAAAAAGTTATTGAATATAATCAAAGTTTTAATCTCATTGGATCAGGAGAAAAAGAAAAGATTTGGGAAAGACATGTATTCGATAGTATGCAGCTTTATCCTTATATAGAAGAAAATAAAAAAATATGTGACATAGGTTCTGGAGCTGGATTTCCAGGGGTGGTTCTAGGAATAATGGGTGTTTCTGGTATAACCCTTATTGAGTCTAATGAGAAAAAAGCAACGTTTCTAAAAAATGTTTCACGTGAAACATTAATTGATAATAATATCGTGTGTGAGAGAGTGGAGAATTTAAAAAAACCTTTCGATGTTATTATCGCTCGAGCAGTATCGCCATTGAAAAATCTTTTGCTTTGGACACAAAATATTTCTCATAAAGAAACGCAGTATATTTTTCCAAAAGGAAAAAAATACCAAGAGGAAATTACAGAAGCATATAAAAAGTTTGCATTTGATGTAGTACTGCATCATAGTGTGACGAACGAAAATGGAAGAATTTTGGTAATTAAGAATGTCCACAAAAATAATTGCCGTCGCTAATCAAAAAGGTGGTGTTGGAAAAACAACAACCACTATAAATTTAGGAACGGCTTTAGCAGCAATCCAGAAAAAAGTTTTAATAGTAGATCTAGATCCTCAGGGAAATGCTAGTACGGGATTGGGATTGTCCCGTAACAATAGGCGCCCTGGCAGCTATGATGTTCTTCTGGGTTTTTCATCGTTGGAACAGGGTGTTAAGGAAACAAAGATTCCCAATTTATTTTTGTTGGCATCAGGTCCTGAGTTGTATGGTGCTGAGGTAGAGCTTGTTGATGCAAACGATCGAGAGTTTAAACTAAAAAAAAGTTTAGATGGAAAAACATACGATTATATTTTTATTGATTGTCCGCCTGCATTAAGTTTGTTAACCCTCAACGCTTTTGCAGCAGCGAATAGTGTTTTAGTTCCGCTGCAAAGCGAATATTATGCCCTTGAGGGAGTTTCTCAACTTTTTAAAACGATCGAACTTATCAGAAAAAGCATCAATAAATCTTTAGAAATTGAAGGAATTGTTTTGACGATGTTTGATAAAAGAAACGCTTTAAGTTACTCTGTTGAATCTGAAGTGAGAGAGCATTTCGGAGAGAAAGTGTATCAAACAATCATTCCAAGAAATGTAAGAATTTCAGAGGCTCCTTCCCATGGCTTGCCGGTAACTGTTTATGATATTAATTGCCAAGGATCTCGTTCTTATTTAGAATTAGCTAGGGAATTTATTAGGCAGCAAAAAGAAGGTGTTAATAATGAAAAAAAATAAAGTATTAGGTCAGGGTCTTGCAGCTATTTTAAGAGATATTGATGATCAAGATCAAAGCAATGAATTTGTAGTAAATAATCAAAAAGACAATATAAATTCTGAGTATCAGTTTTTATCGTTGAATCAGTTAACACCAAGCCCATATCAACCGAGAAAAGTTTTTGATGAGGTGGAGCTTTCAGAGCTTTCTGCGTCGATAAAAAGAAATGGGGTTTTACAGCCCTTATTGGTCAGAAAAGTCAGTGAAGGTAATTATGAAATTATAGCAGGAGAGCGTCGTTGGCGCGCGGCTGGGAAAGCAGAACTTTCTGAAGTGCCTGTTATCGTTAAGTCTATTACAGACGAAGAGGCAATGATTGTCGCCTTCGTGGAAAATCTTCAAAGAGAAGATTTGACAGCCCTAGAAGAAGCAGAAGGATTAGAAAAATTAAGCGAAGCAATGGGACAAGAACAAATTGCCCAGATGATCGGAAAAAGTCGAAGCTACGTAGCAAACGTTTTGCGTCTTAATAAGTTACCCGAAGAAATTAAAGATCTTTTAAGAAAGAATGAAATTAGTGCTGGTATTGCCAGGTCTCTTGTAGGTCATCCAAATGCAATAGAACTTGCAAGGTTAGCTGTTAAGAATAAACTTAATGTGCGGGAGTTAGAAAATCTTGCACAGAAGATGAAAGTGGCAGAAAAAACAGAAGCGGGGTCCTCTAAAGGGAAAGTTTCTGCAAGTAAGGTTTTAGATGATGATCAGCAAGAAAAGCTTGCAACAGAAAAAGCAATCGAAACAGCTTTGGGGTTAAAAGCAAAATTGATCGTCGGTCCGAAAACAAAAGTTCTCAGTATTTATTTTGAAACGATGGAGCAACTTGATTCATTATTATCAAAATTAACGACATAAGATCTTTGTGGATAAGTGTGTGTGTAATCAATGATAAGGGAAATTATTTTAGATACAGAAACAACAGGATTTAAGCCAGAAGCTGGTCATAAAATTGTTGAAATAGCATGTGTAGAACTTATCAATCATTTGCCAACAGGACGAACGTTTCATCATTATCTGAATCCAAAAAGGGATGTACCGATTGATGCATATAATGTGCATGGATTATCGACAGAATTTTTAAAACAGTTTTTAACTTTTGAAGAAATCGTAGAAGAGTTTCTGAATTTCATCCAAAAAGATGTTCTTATTATTCACAATGCACCGTTCGATTTGTCTTTCCTAAATTTTGAATTGCAAACTGTAGAGCGTGATATCATTAAACATAATAAAATCATCGATACTTTAAAAATTGCAAGGCAAAAATTTCCAGGATCTCCAGCATCCCTTGATGCTCTTTGTCGTCGTTTTAAAATTGATAACAAGTCCCGCACAA